>ENA-OOZN01000259-OOZN01000259.1-human-gut-metagenome-genome-assembly--contig:-NODE-259-length-59626-cov-8.123214_pt1 | contig 59626 bp, 59 predicted proteins | sample MGYA00241187_ERZ501397 | MGnify/ENA primary metagenome ERZ501397 (study PRJEB25962, sample SAMEA2042921) | human gut metagenome | biome: human gut; feature: human-associated habitat; material: faeces... | reverse complement strand
CCAGCAATGGCACCATCGTTGCAACCGGCCTCAAGGCAGGCACTTATGTCTGCGAGGAGATCTCCGCGCCGGATGGGTATGTGATCACCGACGCAACAGAAACAGTCTATCTCTCCGGTAAGGATCAGGACGTCATTACCGTGACCTTCGGTAACGATAAGATGGGCTCGCTGCTTATTGTCAAAAAGGACGCCGTGACCGGCGCACCCATCTCCGATGTGGAGTTCTTCATCACCGATTCGGACGGCAGCGTGATCGGCAACGCCAACGGAAAGTATGTGACCGATAGCGCAGGCACCATCCGCATTGACGACCTGACCCCCGGCATGACAGTCATCGCAAAAGAGGTGCGGGCCAAGGAAGGGTACATTCTGGACGATACCCCGCAGAGCATCAAAATCAAACGCAATGCCGTGATGACGCTGGAGTTCCGCAATCAGCCCAGGGGCGGCGTGCTCGTGAAAAAGGTGGACGCTGTGACGAACGCTCCCATCTCTGACGTGGAGTTCCTTGTCACGGATTCCGACGGCAATCTTATCGGAAACTCCAACGGCAAGTTCGTGACGGACAGCGCAGGTACTTTCACGATTATGGATGTTGCACCTGGTACGACGCTTATCATCAAGGAATCGCGCACAAGAGACGGCTACCTGCTGGATGACACGCCGCAGACCGTCAAGGTCAAGTCTAATGATATTGTCACGGTAGAGTTCAGAAACCAGCCGCTGGGCGGACTTCGGATCGTGAAGCTGGATAGTATCACGCATAAGCCGCTAGAGGGTGTCGAATTCAAAGTAACCTATGCTGACGGCAGCTTTGTTCCTGACAAGAACGGTCAGATCAGCTCCAACGGTATCTACAGAACCGATAAGAATGGAGAGGTATTGATCTCCGGGCTGATCGGAACTTTTGTTGTTACAGAAACCAAGACGCTCTCCGGCTACATCATCGATGAGAACACTCGCAGTCAGACTGTTGTCATCAACCCCAACGACCTCCAAACCTTGACCTTCTACAATGCCCCTTCCGGTGGATTGCAGATCATCAAGTCCGACGAAGACACTGGTGAGCGAATTGGGAATGTCAAGTTCGAGATTCGTAAGATGAACGGTGAGATCATCGGTGCCTATACAACGGACAGCGATGGCGTCATCTATCTCCCCGAAGCTGAAAGCGGCTGGTACACCGTGACGGAATTGGAGGCTGCGTCCGGCTACCTGCTGGATACTACACCGCACCGTATTGAAGTCAAAGACGGTCAGACGGCCACGCTGGAGATCACCAATCGCAAGGCCTGTTCCATCCTCATCCACAAGGTCGACGCCAACACCGGCGATGGCATCTATGGCGTTACCTTCGTTATCTACGATTCCGGCAGGAACCCCATCATGGAGGTCACAACGGATCAGGACGGATATGCCTATGTTGATAAAGAACTGGCCGCAGGAAAATACTATATCCGTGAACTGGAAGCGGCGGACGGTTATATCCTTGACAAGCAGTATAAAACCGTTTATGTGGAAGCTGGCAAAACCAGCACCATCGAGTGGGAGAATACTGCTGTTACTGGTCAAATTCAGATTACCAAGTATGCTGCTGAGTCCAATGCTATTACCGGTCAGGCTGGTGGCGTTACGCTTAAAGGGGCAACCTTTGAAATTGTCCGCGAGCGCAGCGGCAAGGTAGTAGATTATATTACCACCGATGCGAGAGGCGTTGCGGCTTCCAAACCGCTCCCATTAGGCCGTTATCTCATCCGAGAGGTATCTGCGCCAGCGTACTATCAGGTGTCTGCCGAAACCTTTGATGTAACGCTCGAATACGCGGGACAGATCATTAAGCTGGCGGCTTATAATAAGCCTGCTGAGCTGGGAGTTACACTGACAAAGACCGGAATCAAAGAAGTATTGGCGGGCAGTAAAATGTCCTACCGCTTCACAATCGCCAACACCTCTAATGTGGATTTGCGGAATTTCTACTTCCATGACAAGATTCCTTATGATGTAACGACCGTGTCTGCTTTGACTACCGGAACCTATAATGCACGGCTCACTTACCGAATCCTTTATAAGACCAACTACAACGATTATCGCGTGTTAGCCAGCAATCTTCTCAGCACCAATAATTACTCCTTTGGCCTAAGCGGTTTGCAGCTCATGGCCGGCGAAGTCGTGACAGATATTTACTTCGACTTTGGAACTGTCCCTTCTGGTTTTCAGAGTGTGACAAAGCCGACTCTCATGGTATCTGTTAACCCGAGAACAGCAAATAAATACTATGTGACAAACCGAGCTGATGCCGGCGGAAAATTTGGAGAGACCTGGCAGTCCGCTAATGCAAGTTGGATTACCATTGTACGCAATCTCACTCCCGTCAGGAAGCCTCTTCTTCCTAAAACCGGCTATTAAAAACGATAAAGGGCAGCGATAGAAAACTATCGCTGCCCTAACTAATTCAATGATACAAGCGGTTCAAGAGGCGGTGGTTGCCTTGATAAGGACGCTTGTCAAAACACGCTGACTCTCTCTGCTACAGGAATCACAGAACTGATTCTTCATTGCAAATTCCATGGCATTCGCGATGCGCTTGAAGTCTTTTACCTCTAAGGCATCTTCTGTAAGGTGACGATGTACCAGCAGATATGCGTCGCGAACGTCTGCGGAGACATTTGCTCCGGAGAAAAGAGTCTCGATTATGCCGTCAATCATTGCGATCTCTTCGCTCGTAAAAACCAAAATTCTCACCTCACATGGTGTCGATTATAGCAGACAGCGGTCGTAATTTCAAGGAAAGATGTAGGCGGCAAAAATGGCAGAGAGACATTACTCTTTCTTAGAGCATGAGGAGATGACCAATGAAACCAAACAAAGGATTTATTACTGTGCTCATGATGGTGCTTATCAGTATATCACTGTCCACTTTCTCGCGTGCCGCTTTCGACACCTTTTCTGATGTCCCGAATGATTCACCGTTCCATGAAAGCATATTCTATCTCGCCGAACGCGGCATCGTTTGCGGTGAAGGAAATGGTCGATACGTACCGGATGCACCTGTTACCGTGCGCCAGTGGGCAACGATGCTCTGCCGCGCATTGGGCGACGCTGATCCGCTCAATTATGATGATGACTGCATTCGGCAGGGCTACTCAGATGGATGGCTGGAGATGACAGCTATTACGGCACCGGATTCTGACCTTTGCCGCTATGCCATCTACAAAAGCGGCTTTGCCGCCTTTGGTGTTGACCTTTACAGTTTGCAGCTCTACCCGAACGAGGGCAAACTGTCCCAACAGAGCGAAGTCCTTCGCGCTGCTGCGGATTTTGGCCTGTGCGAAGATACCTGCGATGGAACAGAAATCATCACACGAGGAGAGGCTGCGGAGCTTCTTTATGCGCTGCTGACCAAGACGTTTGCTGTTGTGCCGCCGCCTATGTTAGATAACATACCTCTGGACAACAAAGCGGGCGTCGCTTTGAACAACTACTTGTTGGAGATTCAAAAAATTCCCGAATCAATGATGCAGTCATTTGCCGAAAAGGACTGGCGGTATGTTATCGATTTCGATTACCTTGCAAAGCTGAGCAAAAAATATGATCTTGGCTGCACCGGGGCGACCATCTATGAAGGCCGTAAAATCATCGTATCCTCAGCGAAATCCACTATTCACGAATTTGGACACTTCCTCGATGGAATGATGGGCTTTCCTTCCCGGACGAAGGGCTTTTATCAAAGGGAGTCTGCATCGGCAGCATCACTCCTCCGTACATATGCACTTACCGACGCGCAGGAATATTTTGCGGATTGCTTTGTGTACTGGATCAAAAATCGCGGTGATGGCAAAAAGATGGCAATGCTGAAAAACGCTGCGCCTGAGACCTATCATTATTTCAAGATGCTCGAGGAAAATGACTGGAAACCCAGTTTATCGCCTTAGTTCCAAGGAGAACCTTATGAAAAGAATTTACCATTTCTATTTAACTTGTATGACCCTCACGTTGACTATGCCCATGATGATCGTCAGCGCCTTCGCGGTGGATGATATGTGGACAGTAGCTAATAACATCATCGTAGATGTTTACGGAAAGATCGTTGGCGTCAGCACAGTCCTAGCCGGGCTGATGTCCGCTGTTGCGGTGATCGGCGCAAAGCTTTCCAATAACCAGCACAAAGTCGATCAGGCGTGGGACTGGCTCAAACGCATCTGGATCGCCTGGGCAATCATCAACGGCATCGGCGCATTCATTGCATATGTTGCGCCGCTGTTCAACGGCCTTGCGACACTGACCCCGTAAAAGTAGAGATAGCTCCGGCAAAAGGAGGTGTCCACATTGCTTGAGCTGATTTTCCAGGGATTTATGGAGTGGGCTTATGGGCTTGCGCTGGAATGCTGGGAATATTTTTCATCATCGCTGCTTGACATCATGAGCATGGATTATGCGTACATGAAAAGTCATGTCCCCGTGATGGTCAGCATCGCACAGGTGCTTCTGGCCGTCGGCTGGGCGCTCCTGATAGGCAATCTTGTCTTTCAAGCCCTCAAAAGTATGGCAGTCGGCCTCGGCTTTGAAGGAGAAGACCCGAAACTATTATTTACCAGGACCTTTGTGTTTGCCTTCCTGCTGATGGCGAGTCCGCAGATCTGCGAAGTGGGACTAAGCCTCACTGCAAGAATCATAGAGCTTTTAGAGATACCTGATGCCATCAACGTGACGCTTGTGGACGAAGGAATGTTCGGTTCTCTCGGTGCGGCTTGGCTGCTGGCGATCATCTTTGGCCTGATTATCATGCTTAAGGTATTCAGGCTTTTGCTGGAAATTGCGGAGAGATATGTGATCCTTGCAGTGCTTACGATGACAGCACCGCTGGCATTTGCAATGGGGGGCAGCAAAAGTACGTCAGAGATATTCGGGGGCTGGTGCCGGATGTTCGGAAGTATGTGTACGCTGATGGTGACGAATGTCATCTTTTTTAAGATGCTGCTCTCCGTCTTGTCTAATGTACCAAGCGGCCTCGATATAATTCCGTGGATCGTTCTGGTTTTGACGATTGTAAAGGTTGCCAGGAAAGCGGATGCTATCATTACTCGTATCGGGCTGAACCCTGCCATCACCGGTGACTCTCTTGGTCGGGGGTTCCCTGGCACGTTGACCTATTTGGTCATGCGTTCCGCTACATCTCATATTACCAAGACCATCGGCAAATCCACCGGAAAAGGCAACAGAGGAGCTGCGTCCAGTTCGACCACAGGAGGGCCGCGCATAGGCGGCGGTCCGTCCGGAGCGCACAATGCTGCCGGGCATACTGCTAGTTATCAGACTTATCAAGCCTCGCAGCAACAGAATACTTCGCAGGGGGCAGAGGGACAAGGCTTTGTTTCTCAGCGCGAAAGCGTTCAATCAGGCGGAGCACAGACGGCCACGCAGGAACATTTCTCGAATTCGTCGATGCAGAATACTTCTTCGATCCGGCAGACAGCATTTAGAGGAGCGGAAGCAAGAAAGAGCTCTGTGCCATCTGGGATGCGGAGAGCGCCTGCTTATGTGACCTCTGTAGATCGCGTTTCTCCATCCAATGCGCAAACACCCGCCGCTGGGCATGATACATCGGGTAACAAGACTACTTCGACGGTAAGAGAGCAAAGCAATGTGGCGGCTTCTATCCGAACAGCTAATTCTGCTCAGCACTCCTTATCAGGAAACGCCTCACAGCACGAGCCGGCAGGAAGATCACCTACGCCCGTGTCTACGCGTATGACTCAGGCAAATATGCAGGGTGTGCGAAGCAAGGTGAATGGCCGCTCTGCACAACGGCCTGAACAGACGGAAAATGCAGCAGCACAGTCCATTGATCACGCAGTTCCGGCCGCGGCGCAGAGACCGTCGCCCAGCGGCGCAGGAATCTCATCCTCGCCCGCGGTCAGCGGCCAGCACTCGTCACAGCCTTTCGGAATGGGAACGCGTTACACGCAGCGTCCATCTTGTCGAGGTGTCGGCGAGCAGAAACCGGAAGCAATTCGCCCCGGCCACGCAGGAACATCGCCCACACATCCTGCACCGTCCACCACCGTTGAATCGGCACGCAGTTCAAGTGGACGAGCAACGCATCCTGCCTCATCCACTCAAGGGCCTATCGCCGGTTCACGGCCTGACAGGAATATCCCCCAGGGCAGCAATGTTCCTCCTAATCAAACACGGAAGTCCAATAACAACCCGGCTCGGCAGGAAGCGCGACCGATTGGGATTCGAAATGAGCCTTCGGCAAAAGGAATGTTTTCCGCTCAGCACCACGACCCCGCAGGAAATAGAACGGATGCCTCTCAAGGGATGCTGACGCGGCCAACAACAGGAAATCGCGCCGCGGCATCAAAGAGCGTCTCAATGCCGTCCACCCTTATTAAAGGCAGCGAAAAAAATAGCAAGGAGATATCCTCAAGTAGAAAACAGCGGAGGGAAAAGCATGAACGAAAATGATAAATCCCAATCAGGACTTCAAACAGCGGTAGATTTTGCCCATGCTGCAAGGGCTGTTAAACGTATTATGCAGGCGGCTGCGGCATCCGGTGTGCATGGAGCCGCAGCTGCCACGGCCAGAGAAGCGTTTCCACTTCTCTTAAAAGTCCTGATTGCTGTACTTGTCGTCTTCATTGCGGTGCCTATGGTGATTTTTACGGCACTTCCCAATATTTTTTTCGGTTACAATTCCTCGGGCACTGATACCGTCATACAGATGACGCAGCAAGCCATGACACTTGGCGGCGTGTACATGACACTTGGTAATTTTGAGGGAGCGCAGATTGACTCCGTCGTGACAGGTATTGCCGCAGAGTACGAGAAAAACGGAACGACTATTGATCATATTGTAGTGTCCAGTGCTATGACAGATGATGACCTTCTTTGGGTCATTGCCATCAACTCTGCCGCACATCAACAGGATCTCAATACTATGAGCGCTGATCTTATCCGCGACTTCTGCAAATCGAGCTTATCCTATACGCCTTCGCTCAGCTTTATGGATAGCGGCGATGATGGCGTCGTAACGACCCTGCGAATAGAGGTCAAGCACCTTGACCCGGAAAAACTCATGGATGAGCTGGGCTTTGACGATGAGGCACGGCAATGGGCAGGAGCGCTTTACGAAACGCTGGAAGAGAGCGATGCCATCAATAAGTACAGGTCCTACTATGAGGCTTACCAGCCAGGCTACGGCGGCGACGGCTCTTATTCCGGTGATGTAGAGTATGGCAGCGGCTACGATAATAAAATCGATATATCCGGCTTTGTTGATCCCAGTACAAAGAACAATCTGGATCTTGCGGCCTACGCCATACAGGCATGGGCGAACAACTGGGGCTACGTATGGGGCACTTATGGAAATGTTCTTACGCCTGCCCTCTTTGAGTACAAAAAACAGCAGTATCCGGACGGTGTAGGAAACTACGCCGATTTTATTAAGGATCACTGGCTTGGCCGCCGCACCGCAGATTGTATCGGTCTCATCAAGGGCTACGGCTGGCTGGATACAAAAAGCATGACCATCCGCTATGCAACGAACGGGATGCCCGACTACGGTGCCGACCAGATGTACCAGGCGTGCAAAAACGCTGGGACATTGAATAAAGACTATGGTGCCATATCTACCATGCCGGAAATTCCCGGTCTGATGCTTTGGAAAAGCGGGCACGCAGGCGTTTATATCGGCGGTGGATATGCCATAGAAGCCATGGGGACAAGCAAAGGTGTTGTGAAAACCAAGGTCAGTGACCGAAACTGGCAAGGCTGGGGAAAGCTCCCCTATATTGACTATCGGGAGGGAAATTGATGGAAAGAATGACCCGTCTGCGTGCGATACGCTTGAAATATGGCATTTCACTAATTGAGATGGAGCGACACAGCCGCGTCAGCAATCAATATCTGAGTGCGCTGGAGCTGGGAAATGTCAGCCGCACGGCAAACAACGAAGAGGTTCTTGGCTGTGCGATCGATGAGATCATCCGTTCGCGCAAGAGCTCGCTATTAGGGTTAGAGCAGATGATACGGCAGTATCGCGGATACTTATTAGAAACCGTGGAGGTGGAAAAAGGTGAATTATGAAGTCTACCACATTCCATCAAACTTTACAGATGCAGGACGCATCATGGGCCTTTTCGAGCTTCGAAATCTGGTAGAGGCAGTGATTTTGACAGTCCCGGCCTTGTATCTCTGCATTGCGTTTCTCCCATTTGGGCTGACTGCAAAGATTATAGTGACGCTTGTGGTCGTTGTACCAGTGGGAGGCTTCGGCCTTATTGGGATCAACGATGACAGTATGACACGGTGGCTGGGTTACTGGTGGCAATGGCGAAGAAGACGCCGGATCATTTTATTTCGAGGGGAGGTCAGAACGTGAATCTAAAGGACTTAATTTTTGGCGGCGGGGTGAAGTCCGGAGACGATGGCGGTACATACCGCGACAGCATTCAGGCATGGCTGCCCATCAAGAATATCATCGGAGGAGTTGTCATTACAAAGGATGGTCGATTTGTGAAGATACTTGAACTTCTGCCGGTCAATATCTATTTGAAGTCCCCTAATGACAGGCAAAATATCATTTCATCCTTTGCTGCGTATCTCAAAATTGCCCCAAATGATTTGCAGATGGTGGCGCGTACACTGCCGGCGGATACGCAGGCATATGTGGAGCAGATGCAGCGTTATGCCGAGAAGGAAGACAATGAGGCATGCCGGGAGATGATCGAAGATAACATTCAGGAGATCGGCAACGGGATCGCGAGTGATGCCATGCGGCATCGCTTTTTCCTTGTCTTTCAATATGAAGCAAGTATGAGAGCCAAACGCAACACGGTAGCTTCCATTATTCAGAGACTCAACGAAGAGGCTGATACCGCGCGGCGATACCTTGATGTCTGCGAGCTTGAGGTGCTGGAACCTCAGTATAGTGATAACTTTGTCCTCAAACTGCTCTATGAGATCCTGAGTAAGAAAACCAGTCAGCGCGTCCGACTGCCGGATGGCGTATTTGATATGACGACGGCCATACACGGCATTTATGAGGAGTAATCATGCAAGTGAAAAAGAAGCCCCGCAATGCAGCGGCGAAAAAAATCCATAAGGTGCCTCCGAAAGAGAAGCGCACAAAGAAAGAACAAGCCGAACAGCCGTTTTTGAAGCGTATGATCTTCGGTGAAGAGAGACCCGACCTCACAGAACTGGAGGCCGGATCTACTACGATTCTCGATATTCTGGCACCGATCACTGTGGACACAAAAAGCAAGGACTATATTGTTGTAGACGGCGTATACCATACCTATCTTTATATCACAGGGTATGGCTATGCAACCACTGTCGGCTCATGCTGGCTTGCCCCGCTGGTAGAGGCTGGTGAGGGAGTAAACATGAGCTTTCTTGTCAAGCGGCAGTCGAAAGAAAAGATCCTTTCTAAAATCGCTCAGACGACGATGGTGAACCGCTCCCGCATGCGAGACGTAGGCGATACCCGTCAGGACTACGAAGAACTGGATAGTGCCATCAATTCTGGCCTTTACCTCAAGGACGTCATGAACCGTCAAGGTGAGGACTTTTACTATATGCACACCCTCATTGAAGTTACGGCTCCTGACCCCGAGACACTGGAACAGCGGGCAACGGAAGTGGAAAAGCTCTGTGTGTCCGTGGACATGATCGCCCGGCGCTGTGACTACAAAAATGAGCAGGCGTTTTTATCCTCGCTTCCCATTCTGGCCCTTGATCCAGACATCGAACGTAAGGCTCGGCGCAATGCGCTGACATCCGGTGTGGCTGCGGCATTTCCTTTTGCCTCTTATGAGCTGAGTGACCACAACGGGATATTCCTCGGACTGAATCTCTATAACCGCTCTCCGGTATTCCTTGACCCATACGATGACTACAAGTACACCAACGGAAATTGGTGGATCGGCGGTTCTACCGGTGCAGGCAAGACCGTTACGCTCCAGTGCCTCGGCGGCAGGCTTCGCCAGCAGGGCAAGCGAGTTATCATCATTGCCCCGAAAAAGGGACATGAGTTCCGCCCGCTATGTGAAAAGCTGGGCGGGCTGTACCTGCGAATGTCGCCTTCCTCTAAGGATTGTCCGAATCTAATGGCAATTCGGCGCAAGTCGCTGGATTCCTACGCAAGGCTGAAAAACATCGCCGCCCGCGACGATTCCGTGCTGGCCGATAAGATCTCACAGCTTATTATCTGGTTTGCACTCAAGAAAAAAGATCTGAGCGAGGAGGATAAGAGCCGCCTCGATTCATCGCTGGTAGAGGTGTACGGGCGCTATGGCATTACCTTTGATAACAGTTCCATCGTGGACGAGAATGGGGATTTCCGCACCATGCCGATCATTTCAGATTGGTACGATGTACTTTCTCAAAATCCGGATACGCGTTATCTGTCAGTAGTTCTCTCCCGTTATGTCACAGGCTCTGCCGCTGCTATGGCAAGCCGAAACAATATTGATCTTGATAACAAGTATATTGTTCTTGACCTCTCGGGAATGCCGGATGACATGATCGCTGACGGCACCTTTTGGGCGACCAGCATTGCCTATGATCTTATCATGAGCTGTGAAAGCGATCTCTCCGCTCTGCTGGCGGACGAGCTGTGGAGCCTTGTGGGTGCTACAGCCAATCCACAGGCTGCCGGTTTCGTTCTGGAAATGGTGAAGACGATTCGCGGTCTTGGCGGGATTGCTGTCACGAGCACGCAGGGGATGCAGGACCTTTTTGGCTTGGATGGCGGCAGCTACGGCAAAGGTATTCTGGATGCCAGCCGTATCAAGCTCGTCATGCAAATGGAAGAACAGGAAGCAAGGCTCATCCAAGATAAGTTGAACTTATCTGAAGATGAGGTGCGTCAAATTACCCGCTTTCGACGCGGTGAAGGACTGCTTTGCATTGGCTATAACCACGTGCCCGTGGCCTTTCACACAACTCCTAAGGAGTATGAAGCAATCACCACATCGCCCACTGACCTGCGCAGGGGCAGATTGGAGTATGGGGATGAATGACATGAAGCGAGACCTGATCCGCATTCAAGAACTCGTGGGAAACGCGTTCAGTGTGACCGGTTCATTGGTAGCGCTGACCGATGGTGCACAGATGAACCCCAACAAGCTGCAAAAAACGCTGGAACAGACCATGGAGCACTTCGAGCGCTCTACGCTGGAACTGCGCCAGCTCTGTGAGAGGTATTCCCCAGGAGTCGGCGGTTTTGCCCATAAACCGGTGCTGCCCGCTGCGGATATCACAGGCAGCGTAGAGGCCTTTGGTTACGGTTGGCTCCACATCACACTTCATACGCTGCTGCCCCACTGTCGGTATCAGACACCCAACTGGCTGAGCGATACCCTTCGCCGTCTGCTGGACGAATACGAGGCGTGTGGGAAGAAGCTGCCTTTCTATTCTCGAGCCATGCTCATGATCGATGAGCATACCGGCATAGAGGGACGCCACATTTATGATCAGGACAACAAGGGATGGAAAGCCATCAGCAATGCTATTAAGGGCCGGCTTATTCCGGATGATGATCAGCATACCCTTGCCGTGGCACTCCTTTCTACGGAATGCTTTGAACATGAGTGCTGCCACATTACGCTGCTTCCTTTGGAGGATGCTCACGACTTCTTTGCGGCACACTCCAGTGATTATGCCAGCCAAGACTTCTATTCCGGACAATGGTGCTGAATGCAAAAGCGCGAATCGGGGGTAGACACCCAACAGATACCTGCACGAATCCGATATTTTCTGGGGCTTGTTCCACAGCCGCCGACCTGTTGGGGGATAAAGCTGCGAAAAGCATTGAGACTGCTTGCGATTTTATCAGGCGCAGGCAGCAAAAAATATACACCTATCTGCCTACTATGCGGGGGTAACAGATTGCCACCGCATAGAGGCGGACAAAGAACGCCGAAATTGTTCTTGCGCCGCATATGGCGCAAGGACAGTTTCGGCGTTCGCAGGAATAAAGGAGGAGGTGCTGCCGGTGTGCTCTTCAGCGTTCGAGACGTTGATGTGCTGCGTTTGCTCTGCTGGTGCCAAAACATCAGGCCCCAAGATCTGAACAGTATTTCTACAAAAGCAGAGCGTGAAAATCTGATGGCATTAGGGTTTATTAAACTGCATGAGCGCAGCGGAACATTGACACTTACCGGCAGCGGGCGGGCGCTTCTTGAGCTGATCTTCAACGGAGCTATCCCAAGTCTGAGCCTTTCCTATCATGGTGCCGCCATTGAAAGACGTATTCGTTTATCTCGACTGATGCTGTCTGCCTATCGGGCGGGCATTGATGTTTTTGCGTCCGAGGTAAATGTGGCCCGAGAGATTCCCTCTCTTTTTCTTACATCAATTACAAGAACTCGCGGACGTAATTCATGGGGCAGTTCGAGAGTTGCGGCTATTGTCAGTTTAGGCGGAATTTACTATGCTGCTCATTATGTTTGTCCCGGAATCGGACGTATGGCGGTGAATGATGAACTGGCGGCATTCCATAACCACACTAATTTTGGCAAAAACACCCAGCGCGCATTTCTCTTCGCTGGATCAAGCTATGAAAGTGTCATCGAGGAACTGAAAACCCAAGATGAAAAAAAGAACGAGAAACTGATTCGATACGGTGAAGCGTATCACTGCCTTCATGCGCCGATTCATTTGCTTTCCTGCGATGAGACCGGTGCGCAGCAGCTTCAAATTATGACCGTACCTGACTACCGTGTAAAACTTACGCGGCTTATGCTGCGTTCAGCTTATCAGCCACCGCCGGAGGACATCGCCGCATGGGATGGACTCTACAACGGTCATCCCTTTGTAATTGGCGCGGATATGGATCTTCGGCGGATCGACACTGCCGTTAGAACAGCAAAGCAGCATGGCTGTCTGCCGATTGCTCTTGCCGCATTGGAAGGTCAAGGCAGCGCGGTGCTGCTGCAGCGCTATGCAGATCCCGGCTGTGCCACAGTCTACAAGGTCACAGAAAACGCACTGTCTGAACTGCTTGGCCGTGCGCCTAACCTTTATGTCCCACCGCGAACACAGTTTCTCACCGAGAAAGGAGATGTTGTCGATGCCCCGCTTATCAAAGCTCCTGGAAAAGCTGGAGGACCGCATCGCAAATAGATGGGGGCGCTGGTATGAGAGGAACAAAGCTCGTGCGCCTCTGTATGCGGTGCTCGGAGGCATTGGCTGGTATTTTTATGGGATGCTGCTCAACTCGCTGAAGCTGGGCAGAGAGTCCGTATTCAACACCACTGGTGAGGAGGTGGAGAGTATCTGGGTGCTGAATCCCTTTCGGAACTTCTTCGTCGTCCTCACGCCTTTCGGCCTCGGTGTTACTGCTGTAATCATTCTTCTAGTGTGCCTGATCACAAAGAAAGGATATAGCTGGTTTTCCGGATACCAGTTCACGCGCGACCCCCGCGGCTTTGATATTCTTCCCGACGGTACTCATGGCACCTCTGGCTTTGCGAAGAAGAAAGAGCTTGCCGAGCATCTGGAACTGGGCACCTCCCAAGAGGTCACTGGAATGCTCCTCGGACGCATCAAAGAGCGTCCGGACGACCCAGACAAGTATTCCACCTATGTCGCCCACCGCATGAAGCCTGGTGAGAATAACAACATCCTCTGTATTGGCGCCCCCGGCTCTTATAAGTCGAGAGGCTTTATCATTCCCTTCCTCATGGGCTGCGCCCAGCGCAGCAGCAGCGACGAAGGCCGCCACCCGGAGTCTGTGATCGTCACAGATCCCAAGGGCGAGCTTTTTGAAATGACTGCGCCGTATTTTGAAAAGAAGGGCTTTTATGTCAAGGCGGTCAATTTCCTCGACATGGCGCACTCGGACGGCTGGAACTGCCTTGCGGGGCTGGATACCAACCCGGACCTTGTGACCACCGTGGCAAATACCATCATTCAGAATACCTCCGGTCCCAAAGAAGCCGATGACTTCTGGAGCCGTGCGGAACTGAATCTCCTCATGGCGCTGATCCACTATGTCTGCAACAAGAAGGATGATCGAGGCAATCTTCTCCCCTTGGAGCAGCGCAGCCTCGGCGATGTCTATAAGATCCTCGCCTATAAAAGCGTTAACGAAATCAACCGTACCTTAGCGGAGCTCCCGCCCGAGCATCCGGCCAAGGGGCCGCACGGCCTTTTTCTGAAGGCACGAGAAAATCTCTGGGGCAACATCATCATCGGCCTTGGCAACCGCCTTGCGGTCTTTCAGAACCCGCTGGTGGACAAGATCACCCGCAACCATGATGTTGATCTTTTGCTTCCAGGACAGCGGCCATGTGCCTACTTTGTTATCATCTCGGCACAGGACAGCGCCTACCGCTTTCTAAGCTCTCTCTTTTTCTCCCTGACCTTTCCGCAGCTATCCAACTACGCGCGTCTCCACGGCGGGCGCCTTCCGGTGCTGACAAACTTTTGCTTGGAGGAATACCTCAACATCGGCTACATGGAGGGGATCTCCGATGTTTTCAACTCTATCCGCGGCTTCAATATGTCTGTTCAGGTGGCTGTACAGAGTCTCTCTCAATGGAAAGAGAAGTATCCGGGGATGGAGTGGGAAAATCAGCTTGGTTCCTTTGACATGACCCTCTACATGGGTTGCAACGATATGACGAGCGCTGAATACTTTGCCAAAAAGTGCGGCAAGGTCACGATCTCCGTCACCAACAACCAGTTTCCCTTAGCTCCGCTCTTCTCTCCCGTTTACAGTACGACCCGTCCATACTCGCAGACCCGCAGCAATACTCAGCGAGATCTTCTCCAGCCCGATGAATTCTTACGGCTGGACAAGTTTAAGTGCATTGTAATGTTCAACCACTATAAGCCTGCCGAGCTCTACAAGATCATGCTGGAGGAGCTGCCGGCGTACAAGGAACTTGTAAAGTGCAGCGTTTTTGATTATGTGCCGGAGTGGAAACGGCGGGAGGATGAAAATAAAAAACGTACGCCTCAAAAAACTGCGAGTGTTCCGCACGAAACTTCTGCAGGGCACTCTTCTCAGGCGGCTGTACATTTTGTGCCGCAGGAGAACACGTCGGAGAAAAAGCAGGTGCCTGACAGAGAAAAAGCCTGCTCACGCAAGCCACATGCGGTTACGATGCCTCGACAGAAATCGGGTGAGCAGTGTATTTACGATTTCTCAGACATGAAGGAGGGAACTTCGCCGGAGGACATTGGACTTGTGGAAATGACCCGCTCTGCCGTCATTGGAGAAGATGATTCCGATTTAGAGGAACTGGATGACCCGAGCCGGATACCGCCCGGCCGCGGCATATAGCACGGCAACGAAAGCTATTGCAATAGAAAATGTGCGTTCTTGCTAATACCCTACATGAAATTAGCAGGAAAGTTTTGCTGGATATGTTTTATGAAAGGGAAAAGGCACTGACTCACGATGCCTGCGTCTTTTTCCTACGTCGCAAAAGAGAAACCATCGTGCGGACTCTATGTCCGCGCACTCAATAAGGAGGTACCTGCGATGAGGGCAGCGAAAATGAAGGAACGGCCATCCTTTCAGCTGATGGTCCAAACAGATGTGCAAAGCATCTATCACATGCAGATGCCCCGCTGGCTTTTTTCAGACCCGCGCTATTGTGAGATGAGCTTGGATGCAAAAGTGACCTACACCTTTCTTTTGAACCGCTTCCAGCTCTCGCGCAGGAACGGCTGGGTCAATGAGCGCGGCGAGGTCTTTGTGATCTTTCCCCGCAAGGCGCTTGCCAAAGAGCTGCGAATCTGCGAGCAGCGTGTGACGGCAGCTTTCAAAAAGCTGGTGGAGCTGGAGCTCGTCTGGGAAAAACGCTGCGGCCGCGGCGATGCCAATCAGATATATCTTGCCTACGTGACGCCGCAGGATGATCCCAACTACACCAGTGCGCCTTTTACCGCGCCGGAGAAGAGCGGCGGTTCAAGAACCTCTGATTCTGAGACTCTTGAAGGTGCGGAAAAAATCGCACCTCTGCAAGACCCGCAGGATCTGAATTTCAGGAACCGTGAATTCTGCGGTTTTAGAACCGCAGAGAGCGCGGCTGCAGAAGCGCAGAAAGTGATGCCAAGTAAGAAAGAAAAAAGAAAGATTGATCGTAGTCAGATAGAAGTCAGTCCGTCCGTTCTGAAACCCACACATGACGGACTGACGGGCGAAGAAAGAGAGGATGATTTTCTGAGTATTCTGGATGCCTGTGAGCTTACCGGTTTTACGCCGGGAACAGCACTGGTGTTTGAAAATGCCATTGAGCGCCTTTATTACTCTGACAGCTATCGCATCGGAAACGCCACACTGCCGCAAAGCCGCGTGCGGGCGAAGCTGAGGCGGCTGGATGGTATGATCCTGCGGGAGGCGGAGCGAAAGCTCCATGAAAATCAGGAACAAAACGTGAAAAACAGCACGGCCTACACCATGGCCGTGCTGTTCAACTGTATTGCCGAAAGTGAGAGCGATTTGCTGGTTGATCCATACCTCAATGCGCTTTCGTCAACGGCGTGAGAGGAGGTAAGGGATGTGCTACTGTCCAATCAGCAAAAATACATCATTTCAGTGCTCCGACAGATCAAATATATCCGCTCATGTCAGCTCTACGCGCTTACAGCGCAGCATTACCAGCCGCAGGGGATCGAGATCTCTCAGCATCGCATGGACGTTATGCTGCGTCAGCTGCGAGCTGGAACAAATTTTGTGAGGCTTCAGGAAGACATAGTGTGCTACGGAAAGCGCACGGTAGATCCCCGGTACTTAGAGGCTATCGACGTCATGCTGGAACTGAGCGGCTGTGATCCGTCGTTCTTTTCATCAGAGCGGTTGGAAAGCCCTTTCCTGCTTCGATTCACAGGCAGCGGCGATGAGCTGTCCTATCTTTTTACGGTCGCATGGATGGACACGCCCGAGCGTATCCATGCGACATCGCGCGTGAAGGGAGAGCGGATCATCTGGATTTCTGACCGCCGCGATAGCCGCGGTATTGCGCTCCCACGCCATCATATCTTTGCCGTCCGTCAGGAGGATGGTACCCATCGCTTTTTTGGCTCACACGAGCCAGAAAAAATATAACAACAGGAGGATAACATTATGGCAAGAAAAAAGATCGTTCCCGAAGAGGAAGTTTCCAAGCCTGCCATGGCAGAAGAAACAACAGCGGCCAACGTGGACGATGCAGCACCCGCTGATCTGATGCCTGACAGCAATGCAGAAGAAAGTATCACTTCGGAAGCAGTTCCCACAGAGACTTTGCTTGAGGGCATCAACGGAAATGATGCCGAAAGCTCAGTGCAGACGGAGAAGCCGGAAAGTGTTTCTGCAGAGAAGGCCTCGGAGAAAGCAATGCTGGCAGAGGCCGCTTCTGCCTCTGAGGAGGAATTGTCCGCCGAAAGCGAACGTGCAGATGCATCTATTGAGGAAGTGACTACTGAGCCGGAAAGTGCATCGGATGCCCTTAGTGAAGCAGCGATTCTGCACGATGCAGGCGAAGACGGCAATAGCGTCTCGGACATGGTGCCCCAGGAAATTTCAGAACTGCACGACGAGGCAGAAGAAGCGGCGGAGTATAGCGTAGATTTCTCTGAAGAACCGGAGACGGTGTCTCCGGAGAGCACACCGATTTCCAGCACCGAAGAGAGTGACTGGGGGTTCCAGGAGCCAAAGAAAGAGATTGCCGAAGAGAAAGTGCTCGAGCCGGCGCTGGAGGCATCCGTGCCCGCTGGGCCGTCAAAGATTGCTCTCAAAAGTGATCGCCAGCTTTTCTACGAGCTGAAGTTCAATAATCTCGATCGTGGCCTGACCCCGGAGGAGCGGCAGGAATGGAACTCCATCTATGCCTCCTACCGCGGACGCAGCGCTATCACCGGTACGATTATCGGCGTAGACCCGCATTCTATCTATGTGTGGAACCCGGAGACAGAGAGGCGAGAGAAGAAGACCATGTATTGCGCCATTGTAGTGCCCTACCGTGTACGCATTGTAATTCCAGCCTCGGAAATGTGGGAAGCAGGAAATGAGCGCCCTGACTATGTGCTGCAGAATATGGTCGGTGCGAGTATCGATCTTGTTATCATCAAGGTCGAACGTGAAGCGGGCTTTGCTATTGGATCTCGTCGTCTCGCAAGCCGCAGTCAACGATATTTCTTCGCTCACCGCGAGGATCTTCACCGTATCGGCAGCCGCGTAAAGTGTCGGATGCTGGCGGTCGGCCCTCGACGCTGCCTTGTTGACTGCTATGGACATGATCTTGACCTCACTCAGCGCGAAATGCGCTATGCTGCCATTCCTGATCTGCGGGATGAATATCATCCCGGCATGGAGTTAGAGAGCGTTGTCAAGGTTTATGATCCCGCTAAAGATGAACTGGTTGTCTCCATCAAGGAAACGGAAACGAATCCCATCCTTGGAGCGGAACAGCGTCATCCCGTAGGCTCGCGCCGCCTTGCAGTCATTTCGGGGAAGTATGGTGGAGGCGTTTTTTGCAATCTGCCAGATGGCGTAGTCTGTATGTGCAATTACTCCTTCCAGCACGAGGACTCTGACTTTATGGTGGGAGAAAACGTAATGCTGGTTGTGCAGCGTTACAACGAAGAAAAACTCCAGATGTTCGGGAAGATCCTGAGTAAGTGGTAAATGAAAATGCTCCCTCTGCGTGAGACTTTGTGACAAAGCACTGTCAAACGTGGAGGGAGCATAGTCATTTAGCGCAAAGAAGAGTGACGCTGTATATACTCAATGATTTTAGCTGTTATTAAGCGAGTAGCTTAAAGAGCATTTGCTTTTGGATGGTTAAACTATCACCTGAGCGTGAGATGGTTTAAAGTAGTAGGCGTGATAGGCTGGTGACCATTATCCCGCCGAGGAAGAGATTCATATTCTTGAATTTGTTGATTGCTGTAAGTGTAGCATGTCTTCCTTCTACATGAATGATGAGACCGTTAAAAAGTGGGCAGAGTAAAGTAGGAAGACTGGTTATAAAGATATTCCTCGCCATTATTATACGCATTTTCAGAGTTCCAAATCCTGAAATTGATATACATTTTTCCACCACTAAACCATGTCTTAGTTACGTAGTATTGCCCAACTTTCGGGGCAGGCATATCACTGAGACTCATCGTCATACCCAGGAGTCCTGCAACTGCAACCGTAACAGTCGCTACTTTGGCTTGCACATGTAACATGCCCGTAACTCCCAAGAAAAGTATAATCATGATGTTATTAGTAACATCAGATTGTGTGATTGTTTTATACCCGTATTGAGTACCTGTGAAAGCATATTGATAAGTTTCTTTGAATACCTTTGTCGCACGGAAGTCCCTTGCAAGGAATGTTCCTATAAGTTGAATACTGCTCGTGCACAGGCTCGTATTGAGATTCTTTGCATATGTTCCTAATGACGATCCTACACTAAAGCTACCACCTGAAATCCTTGTAGTTGCGGGATACTCGTAGCCTAACTTTAAAGATGCTCCACTCGGGACGAGAGATACTACTTTATAATTAAACGATACAGTTGTAGGAGAAACAGAACAAGATGTCACATCCACATACGAATCAATTATATTCGGGTAGAGATCCGAGGACATAGGCATAATACCGTTTTCCTGAGCATCTTCAAGACGTTCAAAGAAATCAATGAGATTGTACATAGCCACAGTAGCCTCTTCATCGGTATGTGCATTACGGACCGCTGCATCAAAAGCTTGGTACTCTTCCATCGTGGGCGCGGTAAAAGCTGCGAATGTAGGGACACACATTGCTAAAATAAGAGAAACTGTAATAATACAAGAAATTATCTTTTTCATAATTCTTCTCCTTACTATTTTCCAAGGATAAACATTATCAGAAAATTTCCCATAAAGGCAATTAAAAAATCTCTGAACATATATTTCCTTGCATTTTCTACTTGCTCACTGTTATAGATATGGTTACAGAAACGACTGATCCACATGGAGAATCCTCCGCTCCAAACGGCACACCACCACATAGTTGAAAATGGTAAAGTGTACTTATTTGCAAAGAAAATTATTGCTGCATCAACAAGAGCGAACGCAGCCATTCCTACGAGATACTTTTCTGCATTGCCTTTCATAGAAAGTCCCCTTGCAACAAAATGTGCGGATCAGGCATAATAAACACACCCATTGGAACCACATCCTTTATCATTATATACGATAAAATATGTTTACTTTGGACAATAGATGGTAAAGTGCTCACTTGTTTTTCTTGTTTCTATCAATAGAAATGCGGATAAAATATCTTTCCTTGCAAAAATTTTGAGATTGTCAGAATTTCAGCATTTCGGACAAATGCAGTGGCACAGAAGTTGTGCAAAACATCTACTCTTAAGGGGATGGGAATTGTGAAAAATTCAGATGTGCTCAGTTAAAATTGGTCTATAGGTTTGTATGGCTTTGTAGTTATCTCATGAACCATAAAGAGGAATGCTTTGATCGTATAGTACTGCAGTGATGAAAAATCTAGATGTTCAGGAAGACTATAAGTAAATAGTAAACTCGAAATGCTCCCTCTGCGCGGGACCGCACCGCAAGGTACTGCCAAACGTGGAGGGAGTATGGTCGCTTGGTATATGGTGGAGATGTTCTAGCAACTCGCCTGATGGGGTGGTATGTATGTGCAACTGTTCCTTTCGGCACGAGAACTTCGACTTCATGGTGCGAGAAAATGTAATACTGGTTGTACAGCGTTACGGCGAAAAAAAACTCCAGATGTCTTGGAAAATGATGAGTATGTGGTAAATAGACAAGCGAGGGGACATCCAGCGTTCCGATATATGTCATCAATTATTGGGATATTGAGCAAAGAGCGCCTGTTGCATAATTGGCCCGTAAGAAATACAGGAATACGGAAATGAAACGCACTGCATTTCGCCTCCGTATTCCTAATATCTATATGTGGATCGGTTCTTTGAAAGGAGCATGCTCTTATGAGGGGTGACGGAAAAGGCACTCGCCTAATGATGCTGGACAATCTTACAGAAAATCCATCACACCGGATGTCCACAGCTTCCCAAAAACTGAAGACTTATCCGTTTGTTTTGCACGGGACAGATCATAAAATTCCATATAATTGTCGTTTATTAGAGAAAAAATCTCTCCTAAGCTGCCTGTGGCGTTGGCCGCTGAAAAGCGCGTGATTTCGGAAACCAGTGTTGCCAGATAGTCATACAAGTGTTCCGTATAACGGATGGCGGAAATCTCCTGCATCACTCCAGAGTGTGCAATCTCATTGCGAACCCGATAGAGTCGGTTCAAATGCCATCGCACTGTGGTATGATGTTTTTCGACTTTATCGATTAACGTCTGTGGATCGGTAAGAATATGGAGCATTTCCTGATATCGCTGATGAAGCAACGAATTACATCGGCATTTTTCCTCTAGCTCTGGCTGTAGTGTCGTATCGCGAAAGACCGCAATCGTTTCCGTCACTAAGCGGTCTTTGTCCCCCATCTTCATGTCAATGGACTTTGTTGAAAACACAAACTCCACATCACATCGGCTACAATCCTCCACAAAATTTCGAACTAAACGGTAGAGGTATCGCAGGCACAGTGCATTCGGAACTAGGGTCAGTATGCTATCAATAATTGTCTTCTGTGCATCACTTCGGCATAAGGACTCGATTGCAATCCATATATTCATGTATTTTTCTTCAAGTGCCATAGATGCCCGGCTCAGATTTGCATAGCTGAAGGAGGACAGCAACTTCTGCCGTAGTGGATGATTGTAATTCTCTTTTGGAGAAATGATACGCTCGGCCCGCTGATATACCTTTGAGGAACTGTCTAAATATTCATAAGTTCTGTACACATCGGTTGCTTTCAGACTCTTCGTATAGGGTGATTGAGTATTGTACACGATTAGGCTGATGTCACTAACCGACCAGGATTCAATTGCCGTGAAAAAGCTTAGCGTGTTCAGGACCTCGGATAACCCAACAATCGAGAAGTGAGCCGCACTAAAAACGTCGTACGCCTGCGTCTGTACAACCATATATTGTTGTGTATCCTTTAATTCTGTTTTTTCCACGTCGGCATAGTGGCATTTTATTTCGACACCCCGCATCACGTTTATTCCAAAGCCTGACAGCTGTCGAATCACTGTATCCCGATATTCATCCTTTGACTTGCCATCCTTTGGAACAACTTTTAATCGAAATGGAGAAAAGACAGCAAAGTTTTGTTTTTGAGCCTTTATTAGCTTGAAAAGAAAGGCTTCTATGCCTTTACTCTTCGCTGGTTCCTGCTTCAATGTATCTGCCTTAGTGGATAAGGCCTTTACAAACCACCCCAAGTCTACGCATCGACTGATGTACTGTGCCGTCAACTGGTACTGTGTAGTTGCCTTCGCCTCGATGGCTTCCACCAGCTTTTTTGTGAGCGCATCATCATATGTACTCTCCAATTTTGAATAGGCATAGGTTAATTGATACCGTAATCCTTTTAGTTGGCTAGGTGAATCTGGCTTCTTGGACAAGCTCTGTAAAAGGCGGTTTCGCAGGGAAGGAAATTCGCCTGCCATAACGGAATCACTCCCTATTAGAGACAATAACTCCTCACGCATGGCGTCGACCGTATGTAGTGTATAGGTGCTGCCTTCCAAATAGGCATCTATGTCATGCACTAGCTCGCGGATTCCATTCAGACTATTTACGGATTTATACTGATATGTATCGAAGGTCTTGCTTTCCGTAAACTCTTTCCAGATTTGATAAAACAGGAGCTGCGTTTCTTCTAACCCATCACTAATCAATTTCTCATCATTTGTTCCTTTTAACATAGCAGAATCTCCTTGACTTTTTTTCGGAAGTGAAGTATCATCTAAATATACAATACATATACTTTGGATATAAGAGACACGTTTGGCTCTGTTTTGAGACGCAAGTCCACAGATCCTCACCTGTCTCTTTTTTTACAGTATAGCATCGTAGTTTAAATTCGTCGAGGAAAAGTTAGTCCCGAACTTTGGTCACTGACCCAAAAGACATGATTGAAAACATTCTGTCTTTATTTTTCTACGTGACTCCAGTTACGCTACGCGGAAAAAGTACGCATCGCTCGGCTATGGAAAACCTCCAACTATGCAGGAAAAGTATAAAACAGTAGAATAGAGCTGTATTTCAGGGCGAAGTAAGTCAGGGCGGAGTAAGTTAGGGAGGAACGGCGACGGAAAGGGGGTCATTGCGCCCTCCGTCAGAGACTCGGACGAACTGGAATGAAATAGGGATAAGAAAAAACCGTAATTGCTCATGGGAGCAGTTGCGGCCTTTTTTTGTCCAAAAATCGAAAGGAGCAAACATTTATGAGTGAATCCAGCAACAGCGCATGGCCTTTTGGCGAGATCTCCGCCGAGGAAGGTCTGGACATTGAGGCGATTTTCAAAGACAGCACAGGGGCAGATCAGAGCAACCCCTTTGCATCTCCTGTGGAGGATGCAGCACCTGCTCCGGCACCCGAGGCGCAGGAGCCGCCTGCGGAGCCAGCTGAACCGGCGACTGCACCAAATCCTGCCGCAGTGTCTGCTCCAACACCCAAGGAGCCTGAAACGCCTGCGGCACCTGCACCCAAACCTACCGCTGCCCCGCCTGCGGAAAAGCCCGCACCCGAGCAGCCGGAGGTGAGCGCAGCCGCAGAAAATCCCATCGCTGCGGCCTTTGAGCAGAAAACAGCCGAGAACACCAAGAAAGGGCTTTTGGAAAAGCCGCCGGTATTCTATCACAAGGGCGTCAAAGAGGAGATTGAGGACCCCTCTATGACCTTTGAGGAACTGCGTATCCGCAAATCCGAGGACTTTACCGACCTTGAGGAAGGTAAGAGAGTATCGTGGAGTGTGGAATATTGCGGTATCCGCAAGGAGATCAAAGACCCCAAGGGCACCACGATCATTTCTGTGAAAGAGACGATTGAACGGTCTCACGAATTCTTGGCGGCCCTCAAAAAATCAAAAGAGAAAGATCCCTGCTGCTATGTGAAGCCCAAGGTGGAGATGAAAACCAAGGGCAACGCCGCCTATAAGGGCAAATTCGGTTCTCTGGAAGAGGCGCGGGCATCGGATAAAGTCATTTGCCTGATTCCCGCCCGTGACGGCAGGATCTATGAGCTCCGGAAGATGGAGCAGGGCGAGTTTATCGCCCCCAAAAATAATGTAGTGGATTTTTCGGAGATCAGAGCCGGGTTTACCCCGGCTCTGCCGAAGATCCCCGCTCAGTTAATGGGCCAAATCATCGCTTTCTTCCGCACCTTTATGACGGAGAACGAGGAAAACGAGGCGCTGGCGCTGATCTACTGGGATAAGGCGGAAAATCGCTTTTTCGCCTATGTTCCCAAGCAGAGCGTCTGCAAGGAGGAAGTGGAGGCCAATCTCCATGACTGCCCCTATGACGATGAGGAGCGCTATATCTGCTATGCCGATATCCACTCCCACAACAGCATGGACGCCTTTTTCTCGGGAAAGGACGACCGGGACGAGCGCTCCGTAGGGCTTTACTTTGTCCTTGGAGAACTTGATCATTTTTACCCGGAGATCAAAGCCCGTGTCTTCTGCGGCGACAACTTCGTTACTATTGATCCTGCTACGGTCATCGAGGGGCTGGAGCAGCCGTTTCCGCAGGAATGGTTGGATCAGGTCAGCGTTCGCAGACCTGTCCCTGTGAAGGTGGAAAAGAAACGTAGCTTTCGAGAGTTTCTTTCGGAGGTGTGGTGATGAGATTTCCAATGGATCGTCCGGTAAAGGTCGTGATGCTGGGCGCAGGCGGGACAGGCGGCTATGTTGCGCCGTACCTCTTCCGCCTGCTGCACATGCTTGATCGTCCGGCACGGTTTATTATCTGCGACGGAGATCTCGTCGAGGCCAAGAACCTTGATCGACAGAATTTTGTGGAAGCTGATCTTGGTGAAAATAAGGCCCGTGTGCTCTCGGAGCGTTACTCCGCCGTGCTGGGCATGGAAACGGAGTATGTTCCCAATTTCATTGAAACGCTCTCGGAGCTTATGACCCTGATTGAACCGGGAGAATGGGAAACGGACGGCTATCCGAGAAGAAAAGTCAGAGAGATGGTCCTCCTGCTGGGGTGCGTGGACAATAACCGCACGCGCCAGCTCTGCCATGAGGCCTTCAAAAAGAGCTTAGATCTCATCTACATCGACAGCGGCAACGGCAGCTACACCGGCCAGGTGGTCTGCGGTGTGCGGAAAAACGGGCGTACCGTGAGAAAACCTATCGGAGGTGTCCACCCGGAAATGTTGAAAATCACAGACAGGTTTCCCTCGGAAGTAAGCTGTGCTGAGGCCGCTCAGGCAGATCCGCAGAGCATCGTCGCCAATGTCACGGCGGCTACCGCTATTCTAACGATGGTCTACAACATCCTGACGCACGGGGAGAACCTCGCGCTTCAGACGGATTTTTCGACAAGAACGATTCGAATGCAGACAGTACTGGAAAAACAGCCGAGGAGGAAAGCAGCATGAAAAGAGCGACAGTAGATGCCCAGGCCTTTGCGGACGCCATGAACAAGGTCAGCAAGGTCTTGAGGAAGAGTCCGCTCCCCATTCTGGAGGAGATCGCGGTCTGCATTCAGCATGGGCGGTGTACGCTGACAGCGACAGACCTTGAAACATGGCTCGTAGCAGAGATTCCTACTCTCGGCGATGATATGTCCTTCGTTTTTTCCAGAACAAAGGATGTGATGAAAGCCTGCTCCCATTTTGAGGGAGAACTGGCGATCACCCTCGTTTTCAAGGACGAAAAAGATGGAACGCTGGAGGTGCGCTGTGGACAAAGAGCCGCGGAATTTTCTGTTTCTTCCCATGAAGATTATCCGGAGTGCGGGACTGTAGAGGACGGCACATCCCTGCGTGTGAACGCCGCTGCGCTTTTCCGCAGGATCGAGCGCGTACGCTATGCCGCGGAAAAGGGATGCCTCGACCGTCGGCCGCAGAGTGCCTGTGTCCAGTTTCGAGAAGACCGCATTTTTTCTCTGGATGGACGCCGCATGGCCTGCGATACGCAGCCGGATACAGTTTTTCCGGTGCCCTGTTTGATGCTGGGTGATGCGCTCACACATCTAAGGGCATTCGGAGAAAATGAAGTGACAGTGCAGATTGGCGCTCACAAGGTATGCTTTTCGGACGAGACGCTGAAATTGTATGTCCGTAGGTATGGCGTGGACACCTATGATCCCGATGCCGCGATCCCCAAGGCCTATCGAGAAGTTATTACTGTGCAGACGGATGAACTGCTGCGGGAGCTCACCTACCTCAAAGAATGCGTTGGCAGCTGCACATTTCCGTATGTGCGCTTTGCAGGGAAAGAATTGTCCATGAACGTACCCACCGGACGTTTTGCGACCCGTGTATCTATGGTCGGCCGCGGTGATCTTGCCATTGGGTTTAATCTTCGCTATATGATAGATGCATTGCGACAGTTTAGAAAAGAGCCGATGGTGCGGCTCAAACTCAGCGGCCCCTATACGCCCATCGTGGTCGAGGCAGAGGGGCGCAGCGATTTTGCGCTGGTGTTGCCGGTTCGGCTCCGTGATGAAATGACCGCCTGAGACTAAAAAGAAAATGGGCGATGCGCCCTCAAAAAATGAAAAGGAGACAGCAATATGAAAACTATCTACATTCCCAAGGGAGAAACTATCCGTTACGAATCTCTTGCGACGGAGCATCTGGTTGTTCACGGATGCCTTCAAGTGACCTGCGGCATCACGGCCAAAACGATTACAGGGTACGGAACAGTCCATGCCGGAACCGTGAATGCCGATGTGATTCGGGTCGATGATATGGACGCTGGCAGCATCGTCTGTAAGCGCCTGCTCGCTAAGCGTGTGCAGTCGCCTGAGGTCTTTGCCTCGGAGAGCGCCGCGGTATCCTGCTTTCTATCCTCTGCCTATGTAGAGACAGGAAAGCTGACGGTAACGCTTAGTGAGATCGACACAGTAAATGCCGCAGAGATCATTAACCTGACGCCGAAAAAGCGCACGCTTTTTGGTACGCTTCTTGCTTCCGCGTTCCGCTCGATCTGGACGGTATTGACGGTTCCCGGTCAAAAGGAACTGAAAGCCACGGCAGACGTCGATGATAATGTGCGAGAGGCTGTTGTTGAACCGGTGCAGGAAGAAAAGCAAGAATCTGTGGCAGCACAAGCTGCACCATGCGCGACAGAAGATACCGCCGAGCCTGAACCTGTGGATGAAGAACTCAATCGAATCGTCGGCATTTTCAAGCTGGCGCGTGAGCAGGGCTACACTCTCAAGCTCATCCCCGGTACGCCGGAGGAAAATGCACCCGTGTTCGATTTTGAACATGAGCGTATCCTCCGCAACGCTGCGTAAGAGCCTATGCGGGAGATCAATGTGGTGAGCAGGGTACGGATCAGCGAGAATGGGAAAGCCGTCCTCTATGAAAAGCGCTATCACGGTATCCTGACAGAAAACGGCTGTGTGCGGTTAAAAGCATACTGTGCCAAGCGCGTCCCGCTGGGGGCGGCAGGCACGGCTAAATCTTCACCGCAAGCCGAAGAGAATATGAAGGGCGCGGCATGAGCCGTGCGACAAGAAGGCAAGGAACTGTATCTGTTCCTTGCCCTCTTTTATATCAATGATCGGAGGAATTGCCATGTCTATAAAATCACAGACGAACAATATGCGGCGGCTGGCCGCGCTGCTTGATTTTGACCTTTGCGATATCCACGGCAAAAAGGAATGCGGTCCCAACGGGAGCAAGCAGGTCTTCCTCAATGTGGGAAAGGTTTTCCTGCGCGCCCTCGCAAGAGATCTCGGGCTACGTGAGGTGACCGTCAGCAGCAACGCCGGCGGCATTGGAGTATCGGGAGAGTGCAGCCTGATCGGAATGTGGGAGAACGGCGGCCTTTATGTCTCCATTTCCCAGCCTGCCTGCGGCAGCGGTAAAGTGCTGCTCTATCGCACGGTGCGCCATAGCAGAGACTATAAAGGCGGCTATAACCACTTTATCACCCGGCACGAACTTGAAAAATGGTCTTATACCCATCTCTTGGATGCCCTTTGTGCATTGAGAAAGGACTGGGAATCTGATGAGCAAGCCGCTTGATTTAGAAACACAAAGGCCCTATGCCCTGGATCAGCTTACCCAACTTCAATCACAGATCATGCAATCAGCGCAGGGCATGGTCGTGCAGCGGGCAAGGATTGAAAAATACCGGCAGAGCGACTTGGCGGCGGCGCGGGATACCTACACAGAACTTGAGCAGATTCGCAGGAACCTGACAGAGCAGATTACTGCCGCCCAGCTATTTCTGCTGGAGATGGAAGAGTACAAACTAGCTTCTATGGCAGGACAGCTTTGCCGGGGCATGAGCTGCTTCAATCTCATGAGTACAGGCTATAAGCCTATCTATGAGGTGCTGAGCAAGTTCGCGGCTGCGTTCCCCACGGGGCAAAAGACCAACGCCGCCGTGGTGGGCCGCCTGATGAACAACATCAAGCTGGGCTATTACCCTACCGATCCTGACAACATCTCTTTGATGCTGCGAGGTATCCGGTTCCCGGATGGCGTCACTACGAACCTCTTCGATCCATGCTGCGGCTGCGGTAAGGCTCTGCGCCAGTTGGCTCAGGGAAATAACTGCTATGCCTACGGCGTGGAGCTGGATGAGAGCCGCGCGGAAGAAGCGCAGACACGTCTCCACCGTGTCGGCTTTGGCAGTTTCTTTTACAGCCGCATCAGCCATGAAGCATTTCATCTGCTCTTTTTGAATCCGCCGTACCTATCTGTCATCAATGAAAACGGCGGCCGGTCTCGGCATGAAAAGCGGTTTTTGATCGAGAGTCTACCTACCTTGATGTATGGCGGACTGCTGATCTATGTCATTCCCTATTACCGCCTGACACCGGACATCTGCCGTATTCTCGTTGACAATTTCAATGATCTCTCCGTCTGGCGCTTTACAGAAAGCGAATTTAAGCAGTTCAAACAGGTTGCTATATTCGGCGTCCGAAAGCACAGAGACACAGAATTGCAGGATACGCTCTGGCTGGAGCAGTTTGCGTGCAGTCCCGCCTCGATACCGCCTCTTGAGAAGATCGAGGAGAGTCGCTATGCACTCCCGGCACAGCCTTTGCAGGTCAACACTTTCAAGGGCGAACAGTTCAACCAAAAGGAATTGGAGCAGCAGCTTCGCAAGTCCAACAGCTTCGCGCAGATGATGCGCCGCAGCGAGCTGGATAGCGGTTCCAAACGCCCACTCCTACCTCTGTCTATCAGCCAGATCGGGCTGATCGGCGGCTCCGGCATGATCAACGGCCTTATTGAATGCGACAGCCCTCACATCATCAAGGGCCGCATCGTCAAGGTTGTGCGCACGGAGAGCGAGGAGAAATTCAGTGCCAGCGGAAACCACCTTGGCAGCGAGGTAAAAGAAACCATCACAAATAAAATGATCTTCAATGTTCTGACACCAAACGGCTTTAAGGCATTGACATGAAGAAAGGGGGCCTACCCATTATGCAGTGCAGACCAATCCGGTTTCCCACCGGAGAAGTCCGCGCCACAACGGCTGCTTTGGCAAATGTCTCAAAGGAAAAGCTGATCCGTCTTGTGAATCGGCATATCCGCGGTGACTGGGGCGATACCTGCATGGCGGATCAAAAAGCCAATGAGCAGGCAATCTGCAATGGGGACCGTATCTTGTCTTGGTATCAAATCAGCGGCAAGATCCGTATCCTGATCATCACGGAGGCAGACCGCTCAGCCACTACGATCATGCTGGCTGAAGAATATTGATGAAGGAGGAAAAAATGAAATCTTTAGATATGGTGATTGTCGTTCCTGTAAATGGCCTCACCGGAGATGCTGAGGCCTTGCGCTTGCAGGCGTGGGGAACGGTAACGAACCTGCTGCGTCCGGAACTCGGAAAGCTGTACCGGCAGTTTAACCCATCGAATGGCGTGTGGGAGCATAAGATATCCCGCCCCTTTGGAGTTGTACTCGGGAAACAGGAACCCGAGGTGTTTCGCCGATTACTTGCGGCCGGCGAGGAGGCGCAGCGGGAGGCGGTTGCCTTCCATACTGCGGGAATGCTCCGTAAAGCGGATCTCGGTTGCGCGCAGAAGATCGGTGATATGCTGCTTTGCTCTACGGTTGTGGATGGCAGCGATCCCGAGCTGCTGGCGCACACGGTCTGGAACATTCTGCTTCAGGAAGGAGCGCCTATCCCTGATTGCGGCATTTACTATGCCTCGCTCGGCCGGGCATCTGCATCTGAACAGGAACGCAGTGAGATTATGCAGAATTTGGACCAGTACGCCCTGTGCATGGTCAGCTTTGGGCAGGAGGCGATCAAGGATGCTTGAGTTTCATAGAGATCGCTTTGTGCAGTTACTCCATGAGGTACCTGCGAAAGAAACTATACTTTCCGAACCAAAGTACAGCCCTTACCTCCAGACGGTGATGGACACAGTGAAGAAAGATGGCGTATTGAACCTGGCTATGATCAACTGGTTGGCCTTTGAAATGGAGGAGGTCACACCTGAAGGCTTGAATGATATTTGTCGACGCACTGAAAGCGGCTGGATCGCAGCCTTGGCCGGCAATAGTAAAAAAGCGCAGACCTTCCGGCTACTGCATCGAACCTTCTTTTGAGGTGCGCCCATGTATGACAACGAATATGAATGGGATATTCTGCTTTTCTTGCGGATCCTAAAATATCTTCACACCAGCGATGCCGATATGGTCAACGCGATCATTCGGGATTACCCAGAGGTGGACGAGGAAGACCCTGACATGATCATGTACGATTTGCTGTGGGCTTTTTTTGATGAAGAACCGGAAGAAACAGATGATGAGTTTTACACCGTGCGCTTTAGTGACCAGAACGTCGACCGTTTATACCAGTTGGGCTGCCAAGATGGAGATATCTTTTCATCGAAGTTTAGAATGTGGCAGGAAAAGATCAAGGATATATTTTTGTTTTATGTCGTTGGCGCATCCCACTCTGTCTTCGATGTTTCTTATCATTTTGGCGCAGATAGTGTCAAGATCGACATTACACTTTCGCCGGATTGCTATGAGCCGCTCCTCTTCTTAAATTCAATTATCAATATGATCCTCTACTGTCAAAAGGAAATCAGGCGGCTGGAGGCTGAAAGAAATGAACAGCATCTTATTTTCAACGGGAAGGAGGCTGCGTAATGCCGCTTGTAAGAAAGGAATCGCCGGAGGAGGTAATCGTTCGGATCTCGCCGAGTCGAAATACCATCATTGTTCAGGAACGAAGTTCCGGCGGAGTCCTGAGCTACCGGGAGATCGATCCAGTCGAGTTTTACTTTGCCCTCAACGGCAGCTGCGTCGGGAATGAATACATCAGCAGCGGGTTTCTGCCGGAGCGTTGCCTTCATGTCTCCATGAATGCCGAAGAACGCCGCTTCGTGATTTGGAACCCTGACCTGCGGGCGGATGTGATCTACCGAGATACGGAATATTTGGACTTTCCGCTGCCGCGGCTGGTCTTCAGGCTTCGTGTCTTGGCCGACGGAAGGGTAGCAGATTGTTCTATGGGAGTGGTCGCGGATGAGCCTCCAACGGAGGATACGCCCATGTTTTATTATCCTTTTTCCAACGTTTACGAAGACGAAAGGGTATGCACAGGCAATAACATCCTACCGCGATACAAAAAGCTTTCAGCGATGAAGAATTTCCCAAGGTATTTGCTGGGATTGCCCGACAACGACGATATGTTCTACTCCGCGCATAATCAAAAGGGCCTTGACCACAAAGCGCTACTGGAACATCTCAAGGACAAAGACCCCGCCTACTACTATACGGACATTCTTGTCCCCAATGGCCGCACGCTGAGTGATTTTATTCTTAGGAGGTAAAAAATTGACAGAAAAAGATGCCAGAAATATGCAAGCGGCGCTTGCAAAGCCCTTTGCTCCGGAGGATCTGGAATGGCGCCTGCAAAATACGATTGAGGAATCGATGCGAGGCATGGCGGTCCCCTATGTGACCAACCGCGCCATCCAGAATCGGCTGGACGAGGTCTGCGGCCCGGAAAACTGGTACAACGAGTTCAAACCGTGGCACTCCAATGGAAAAAAGGACGCACAGCTCTGCGGCATTGCCATTTACTTTGAAGGCAAGGGCTTCATTACCAAATGGGACGGCGCTGAGGATTCGGACATTGAGCCCATCAAAGGCGGACTCTCCGACAGCATGAAGCGAGCTGCCTACCAATGGGGCATCGGACGCGTCCTCTACAGCCTCGACACCGTATGGGTGGACATCGAGCGCCGGGGACGCAGCTACATTATTAAGGCTAGTGAGCGGAAAAAGCTGGATGACGCTTATTTGAACGCGCTTAAAAAGCTGGGCCTTGAGCCTGCCGCAGCGAGCGGTATTCAATCTCTGTTGATGCCTAAGACCGCGCCGGAGCAGAAGGCTGCAGGCGATAAGCAGCCGCCCTCCGTACCTACACAGGATCAGCGCAGCGGTGGAACAGCGCAGCGATCTGCTGAGCCCCAGCATCGCTCGGCGCAGCAGAAACCGCAGGCGGGCCCAAAAAAGCAGGAACATACCGCTGAATCCACCGGAAAGACCGTTCCGTTCCGCAATACCGCGCAGGCTATGCCCGAGGAGGACATCTACACAGTTCTGGCCGCGAAGGTCCAGGGCGGCATGAGCGGCAGCAATACGTTGGTCAATCTGGAAACGCCAGAGAAAAAGCAGACCTATGCCTATGTCCGGGGCGCACGTTCCGAACTGACGCCAGGCACACAGCTTTCTCATGTGAGGCTCACGACTCGCAAGCAGGATACCGTGGTGTTCTGTGTGCTGGAGTCCTATGAGGTCTATCAGCAGGGCCAGCAGGCAGCATAAAAAGCTGCCCTGAGCAAAAGAAAGGAGCAGACAGTTGAAAAAGGTCGAACAGTTTCAGATCACCAGTATGAGTATTTCCGGCTTTAAATCCTATGAAAAACCTATGGAACTGACCTTCGGCAATCCCACCGTCATCACCGGGGGAAATGGCCGGGGAAAAACCAGCATTGCGGACGCCATCGCATTTGCTGTGACGGGCCTCCCCTTTTTCGGAGAGCGCGGCCTTGACCGACTCCACAATGAGAAAAATCCTGACGTCGCCATCCAGATGCACTTTGTGGATGAGAATGGGATCCCCCACGAATTGACCCGTATCCGCCGAAATAACGATATGTCCATCTATTACGACGGTCATACCATCCGTCAGCTTGACCTGACCGATCTCTTCGGGGAGCGGGACGTGTTTCTCTCTATCCTAAACCCCCTGTATTTTATCGAGGAGCTGGGGACAAGCGGTAAGAATCTTCTGGAACGGTATCTACCGTTCATTCCGCAGGAGACAATTCTCGCACAGCTCCCCGGTGCGGTGCAGGCGTCCCTGAAAGATGAGGTGATCCTTTCGCCTGACGCCTATCTCAAGGGACGGCGTGCGGAGATCCGCGAGTTGGAGGAGCGTATCACATATCTCGGCGGGCAAAAGGATCTGGCGGCAACGCAAAAGAAGCAGCATGAAACGATGCGGGTGGAGATTTCGGATGGCATTACGGCTCTTCAAAATGAGATCGAGGTGTTGGCGGAAAAGCAGTTTTCCGGCCTCGATACTGCCGAAATGCAGGAACGGCTCGTCGAACTGAGCCAGCGCTACGATGAGATGGCCCGTGATGAACGCGGCGATACGGTGCAGCAGCAAAAAGAGCTTCGCGCACTGCGTGAAAAGATTGTCCGCAGACAATCCGAGCAGTATCAGTCCAAGTTTACCGAGCCGCTGGCGGAGATCACGGCCAAAGTCAATGACTTGGGGACGCGGTATAAGCGGGAATCCGTGGCATACAAGGCATTTCATGCCGGTATGGACTGCCCCACCTGTCACCGTCGCGTGACGGAGGAAACGCTGCCGGAGGTACAGGCTGCGCTCAAAAAAAACATTTCTGAACTGTATGCCGCCGGAACAGAGCAAAAGGGGCAGCTTACAGAGCTTCAGGAACTGGACAAAAAGGCCAGAGATACCTTCGATGCCTTCAAAGAAGCAGATCTCCGCAAATGGGCGGAAGACGCTGCCGAACTGGAGCGGCGCTGCGCGGAACAGTCGGGAACTGGCTCGCAGGCTGCTGAGTCACTGCGCAGTGAGATACAAAACCTGACGGCGGAGCTGGAATACGGCAATTTGACGCAGGCAGAGTATGACCGCCTGCGTGAGTGCCGGGAACAGTGCCGTGAGTTGGAGTCCAAGCTCTCTGCGCTGAATGAGATGGCATCTGCACAGACGCCTGACTTTGACCGTGAAATCCGTGAGGCGCAGGAGACCATCGGCAAAATCAAGCGCACGATGACGAATGTGATTTCGTATGTCAGCAAGCGGGCCGAGCTTACTTTTTCACAGCTAAAAATGAACCGCGTGGAAATTTCCCTCTACGATGTGGTGAAATCCACGGGCGAGGTCAAAGATACCTTCAAGTTTACATACGGCGGCCGTCGTTATGACCGGCTCTCTCTTTCCGAGAAGATCCGGGCAGGCATGGAGGTGTCGGAGCTGATAAAGCGTCTCACAGGGCGCAATTACCCCGTCTTCGTAGACAACATGGAGTCCGTGGATGACCTTGCCAATGTACGTCCGACAGGACAGATCATCATGGCAAAATGCATGAGCAATGCGCCGCTGCAGGTGAGGCCAATCAAACCTATTGTTTTCGCGGAGCAGCGCGCTGCCTGATAGGGGGTGATCCCGTTTGGCCGTCCGACAATATGATAAAATCCCTATCGTGGAAACGGCCAGACGGTGTGGGCTTGTCCTCGACTCCCGAACGCTGCGGCGAACGGAGGTCGAGGCAAGCTGCCCCTTCTGTCACGACCACGGACCGGGGAAATACCATCTGAGCCTCAATACCGACACAGATCAGTACCGCTGTAACCTTTGCGGCGCCCACGGCAACAGCGTGAGCTTGTATGCAAGGCTTAAAGGAATCAGCAATAAAGAGGCCTATTTGGAGTTGGTGCGGGAGACAAAGGTATATCCTTTGCCCCAGACACCAACTCCCCAAATGAGAGAGCGGCAGCCTGTTTCACTGGAGCAGCGCCACGCCGCATATACGGATATGCTGGAGCACTTGACTCTTCTTGACCGGCACGGTGAAAATCTGCTGGGAAGAGGCTTATCCGAAGATCGCATCCGAGAAAACGGATACAGAAGTATGCCCGAGACTGAGCGGGGCCGTCGGCTTTTGGCCGACCTGCTCCGCTCCCACGGGCATGACCTGCGCGGTGTTCCCGGCTTTCGCACCTACTATGGCGAGTGGACGCTCTCCGGGCCGAATGGGTTCCTTATTCCGGTTCGGAATAAGGACGGGCTCATACAGGGGCTTAAAATCCGGCTCGATGAAGCGGACCATCCCAACCGGAAGTACCGTTGGCTCTCCAGCCGCAGCCTGCCGAACGGCACCCGCAGCTATTCCTGGGTTCATGTGACGGGAGATAGGACAAGAAAGCGTGCGTTTTTAACAGAGGGCCCGCTCAAGGGCGACGTGGCCAGCTTTCTCGCAAAGGATGCATTATTTATCTGCATCGGCGGAGTCAACGCACTTCACGGGCTGACCGATACCATCCGAGAGCTTGGCGTCCATGAGGTCGTGGAGACAATGGACATGGATCAGATGACAAATTCCAATGTCCGCAATGCCATCCTTGCTATGAGAAAAGAAGTGCAGAAGATACCGGGTATCCGCTATGCAAAATACACATGGAATCCCGCCTACAAAGGCGTGGATGACTACCTTTTGAGCCGAACTGCAACGATGTAAAGGCGAAACGATGTTAACAGAACAAGAAAAAGTACGAATCCAAGCGATAATCCGAAAAAGACAGTATGGTATTACGCTCAGCCAGATGAAGCAGTTTTTTAAGAAGCATCAGCACGCACGGGAAATTGGTGACAAAAAAACGATGGAAAAAATCGAGTACTATCTGACCGACATCAATTTTCATTACGAGTGCGGGCTGCTCATATCCAGACAGTATGATAAGCTGCCGGAAGTCATTAAAAACTGGTGAGAGAACTTACCGTGAAGAAAGGATAATCTATAATATGGATAAAGTCATAAACATGAATGAACTTATCGGTGCGGCTGCTGGTGATCAGCAGCACATGTTGGGGAAATTTCTCTACTTCTCCCTGACAAATCTTTTGGTGGATAAAGACGAGTTATCCTACCTGTGCGAGAGCATGGGGATCCCGTACAACGGCAGCAACCGGCTTTCTGTGTCAGATGCCTTCCGCTCTGCCACGGGTGATATCCGGGAGCGCATCCCTGTTACGGAGTATGGCGAGACGAACATCTACCTTGCCTACTGCCGGGATAATAAACACACCCCCGGCGTTCTCTCCCGTGAACTGGTAAAGGAAACGCTGAATCGACAGACGAATCAATACGAAAAGTTGGCAAATATCAGCTATGACAAGGCAGATGGCATCTTCCGCAGCGACAACATGGTCTATGACGCTGCGGTGGATGTGCCGGCGTGCTGCCGGCGTGCAGAAGAACTTTTTGAACTCTATCAGCGCTGTGCCAACCGCAAGCAGATCGAAACGATCTGCCTCAATTACCTGCGGTCTCTTGAGGCTACCAAACTGAGCGTCAATGGTCACATGTATTTTGTCCCCCGTACCCATATGGACCAAGTGGACATTTTTGAGGATTTTATCACGCTCCTCAGCGGTCTCAACAAAAGAACGACGCCTTTGATTGTCAACAGCTTCTACATCATTGACGATGCGAAGCAGCGTGAAAAGATGACAGAAGAATTTTATAATGCAGTCAAAAAAGAGATTGCAGTGTATCAGGAAAAGTGCGACTATCTTATCAAGAGCAACAGCCAGAGCCCTGCAATTATGGACCGCTGGGTTTTGAAGGTGCAGGCGCTGGAGGAGAAAAAACGGCACTACGAAGGCGTGCTACAGCGGGAACTGAGCGGGCTGGACGATGAGTTTTCTGTCCTTAAGCTACTATCACAGGAACTTCAAGTAAGGTCGAACAGTATTCGCAATCAGCGATTTCGGCAAAGAGCGGCATAAATAAGCGTCAGCGGGGTGTAATCAGTCGATGTAAAGCGAAAAAGTAAGCCGAGAAGAAAAACTCGGCTTACTTTTTCATTTGTAAGGCATTTCTGAGCGTTGTTTGTCAATGGGACATCAGAACATAAGCATTGCATAGATGGCTGTGCATCCAGCGGTGGGGAGAGTGTTAGAACTGATTTTCATATAGTATGATTGCCCAACAGTTAGTCCAGAAAAGTAAACCCCGTTGTTTACCTCGATAGTTGCATAATTTGATGCCCGTTCACCTGCTCCTGGTACTCCAGCATAAAGTTGCACATTGTAATTCAAGGCACCAGGTGCACTTTTCACTACGAATGCCATATTTGCCGTTTCGGCAGTAAACGGGGCGCAGATACTTCCGTTTGTGCCATCTTCATTGTTCGGGGATAAGAACGCAGTACCTACAATGGGAGTAGCTTCGGTTTGCGATTCGAACGCATTTCGTTCCTCAGCGGTCATTACATGAATTTCAACGGAGTAGTCACTGCTTTTCATTGCATTAGCTGAACCTGCAACGCTTAGAAGGACAATAACTGTTAGAAAACATGTAATAACTTTTTTGATTCGTTGCATACTCTTACCTCCGTTTTAACAAAATGTGTTTGTAAGTACTCAGAATGTATAATAGGAATATGTAGCAGTGCATCCAGAGGCTCCGACATCATCGGAGCTAATCATAAAGTAGTAATTTTGCCCAATCGTCAGCGTATAGAAAGATGCACCGTTGTTGATTGGAATTTTGGGCGTATAGGTCGCTACGCGATAACCACTTCCGGGAGTACCAGCATATAGCTGAACATTGTAAGAAGTTGCACCAGGAGCATTTGTGATAACGAATGCGACATTTGTGGTATCAGCAGTAAAAGGAGCGCAAGGGTTCCCGTTTGTACCAGTGCTGTTATTTTTGGGCAAGAAGGCGGTGCCGTTTCCAGATATACTATAAGTAGAGACAGCAAATCTTGCAGCGGTCTCAGCACGTGTCATAACGTGGACTTTAACAGGAAATTCCTCTGTGTCTGCGGCCATAGCAGGCATCGCAAACATGGAGATTAATGCGCAGAGAGTCAGAATAAGGGATAATACTTTTTTTCTAGTTTTCATTTTAATTCTCCTTCTTCACTTTTGTTAGATCAAATTTGTGGTATGTACCGTTGTATTTGGAGATGATACTACCGTTTAGGAACTTATCGCTCTGTAAGTATCTTCTTCAGACTATGAGACCACATAGTTGTTACCTTTAAAACTCAATCGCAGACTGCATTACAGCGACATTGGTTTTATGGCCTTCATAACTATTTCTATTGTAAGCAGAAGAATACAGAGCATTAAAACTACAACTTTTTCACAGAATCACCCCCTGGCGTTTTCGCGACAGACATTTCCGCTTTTACCCAATAAATGCAGAAGAAAGCCGCTTCCTTACATTTGCTTGTGATATTATTTGGAATTTTCCGTTTCAACCAATTGCGGTGGACTTGTTTTGTGCAAAATGTTACCTCACTCAAATGGCGCGTCGAGGGTAAATGCAGGTTGCTCTATAGATTGGACTATACTAAAGAACTGATGTTATTTTTACTTTCAGAATCACGAAGAGGTCCTCATAATTGTTTGCGAAGATAGTGCCTGCATCTGTATTTTCTGTACTTTTTATACTAATGATGTTGAGATCATTGCCCTTTCGGACTAATGACCTGAATAGGAGTCTCTGTGAATGACATCGGAACGGCAAACTCGGGAAAGATTTTTGCAACTAAGCACACTTTTCTATTCTACATGCAAGTGCTGCGTTAACTGTACTTGGCTGCAAAGTAAACAAGATCCTCGGTAAATGCGGGTTTTCCATGCCCATCTATATAGATCAGCATATTACTATGGAAAACCTCCAACTATGCAGGAAAAGTATAAGGCAGTAGAATTGAGTTGTATTTCAGGGCGAAGTAAGTCAGGGCGGAGTAAGTTAGGGAGGAACGGCGACGGAAAGGGGGGTCATTGCGCCCTCCGTCAGACCCAAACAAACTGGAATCTTAATAAAGGACAAGAAAGAAACCGTAATTGCTTATGGGAGCAGTTGCGGTCTTTTTTTCTCAAAATTGAAAGGAGGACGCGAATGAATGTCAGAGAGCAAGCTGATCGAGCTGGGCTATTATGATCCGTCGGCGAAGATCCGGCTGTCGGCCTACGCAGATACAGTCGTGCTTGACCCCGACAAAAAAGGAAGCGTGATCTGCGCGATCCGCTTCGGTGGATATCCCGAGATGGTGCGGGCTATGGCAGACGCTATTTACGGCGGGGCCACCATAGAGGCCACCCAAAATGATATGGTGCGAAAACTGCAAAGCAAGCTGAAAGGGTATCAGCGTCAAATCACTCATGACGGCGTATACGCCGTGGCAACGCTTATGGCAGCAGATGACGCGCAGGAAGAAACATTGCCGCAGGATGAATGCGGGTTGGAGGATGACAGGCAAAAAGGAGATGAAGAAGCCGCTCTGCAAAAACCGGCACAGCCACGCAAATGCTACATTTTCTGTCCCGAAGGGGATCGGGCGCGCCTGTTTGAGGAACTGGACCACAAAACAGCAGCACCTCTCATCCCCGCGTTTCAGGACTATGTACTCACCTCGCTCCAAAACCGTGGAGATCTCCGACAGCTGGAGGTCGTCTCGCAAAAAGAGCGGATCGACGCATGGGTGCTGACGCTGAAACCAGAGGATAAAAATGTTGTGGAGGTGCTGGAGGAAGGCTTGAAGACCGGGGACATCCAGATCCCCGGCGCTGTTCCGGGCTTTTCGGATGGGTTCGAGGAAGTCAACAATGTCACAGGGTATCTCAACACCTTTGGCGTGACTGTCGCAGATCGCATCCGCAATCAGTTCATGCCCCTCTTTGACCCTGCCAGTGAGCCCCTCTCTGATGAAGTGTTGACCATCAACGACTTTATCACGCAGCACGCGGGCTATTCCCTTTATGACGCGCAGCTCGCGGTGGCGGAGGCTGTCAAACGCCAGCTTGAGCGAAAGCGGGCTGCCCTCATCATCGCGGAATGCGGTTCTGGAAAAACCAAGATTGGATCGACCGCTCTCGGCGCGCTGCACGGGCTATGGGCTTCGCAGAAGAAAAAAGGCACAGAAAAGTCTTTCAACATCATTATGTGCCCCTCCCATGTTACAAAAAAATGGGTACGCGAGATCGGCGAAACGCTCCCGGATACCTACGCTATGGTGGTACGCAATATTACAGACTTAAACCGCCTCTATGCCATGTACGAGCAGGGCGACAAGAGTGTGTACGCAGTCTTTTCCAAGGAACGGGCCAGAGACGGCTATATGCGTAGCCCCGCCGTGCGGTGGAACAGACGCCGGCGTGCATTTCTTTGCCCGGACTGCGATGCGGTCATCGAAATGGATATCAGCGAGGATGGGATCAGCTATACCGTGCCGGCAGACCAGTTTTTCTTTCGCAAAGAGAACAGGGTAAATCACGTCTGCTCTCATTGCGGCACGCCGCTATGGTCTGCTGTCAATCCGAGCAAGCGGACCGAGTGGGTCAAGATCGGCGAGTATGGCTGGGTACACCGCTACGGAGCGGCTGCACATCTCAAACGGACGAAAAATGAGAAGGTCATCAACCAGCTTATGAAGATCGCTGAGGACCCGGATGGCTACTATCCCGTCCGCGGCGCACAGCGGCGCTATCCGCTCAGTACCTATATCAAGAAGAAACTGCGTGGAAAAATCAGCGGTTTCCTCTGCGATGAGCTCCACGAATACAACAACGCCAGTGGCCAGGGCGACGCCATGGCAGAACTCTACGGTGTTTCAAAGCTGTTTGTTGGAATGACTGCGACGCTGATCAATGGGTACTCCTCGGGTATCTTTCATTTGCTTTACCGCATCGTCCCTGGGCTCATGCTCAAAGATGATAAGAGGTATCGCAAGCCTGGCGACTTTGACGCGGAGTATGGTGTCGTAGAAAACACCTATGAGATCGAGGACGCCGAGTACAATTCCAACCGGCGCGCCAACAAGCGGAAAACAAAGTCGCGGCTGCTCCCCGGCGTCTCACCGCTGGTGTTTTCCCGCTTCCTGCTGGAGTATGCGGCCTTTTTGTCCCTTACGGATATGAACAAGGATCTGCCGAGCTATGAGGAAATCCCGATAGCGCTGGAGATGCCTGAGAATGTCCGCAAAGCCTATGAGAAAGCGGAGAACATACTGCAAAAGATACTCCGTTCAGGTACAGGAATCGCGCAGAAGATCCTCTCTGCTTATCTCAATCTGCTCACGGTCTACCCGGATCAACCCTACGACCAGCCGGAGATTGTCCATCCCATTGATGGCTCGACCCTCGTAGAGCCAGAAAACTGCGGTGACTTTTCAACGCTTCTGCCAAAAGAAGAAGCAATATTGAATCTGGTGCAGCAAAAGGTGGAAGATGGCGAACGGGTATTGATCTACACCAGCTGGACGCGGACGGACTCTCAGCAAAAGCTGCTGAAGCTGCTGCGGGAGAATGGATACCGCACGGAGATCCTGACAAAGCAGATCCCCACAGAAAAGCGGGAGGAATGGGTGGACAAGCGGGTCAAAAGCGGCCTGCAGGTCCTGATCACAAATCCGCGCTGTGTGGAGACGGGCCTTGACCTCAATGCTTTTACCACCATCATCTACTACTCCATGGGCTATAACCTCTTTACGCTGCGTCAGGCCTCCCGCAGAAGCTGGCGCATCAATCAGACGGCGCCCAAGGTGGAGGTGTATATGTTCTACTACGCAAACACCATGCAGGCCAAGGCCATGAAGCTGATGGCCTCCAAGCTGGCGGTTGCGGGCATCATTGAGGGCACATTCAGTGAAGAGGGCCTTGCCGCCATGAGCGATGTAAAGGACCTGACCTCACAGATGGCAAAGGAGCTGGCGGCCGGCATCCGGGACAATGTAGAGGATATTGCCGCAGCCTTTAAGAAAATGGCAATCATCAACCCCAATCGTAAAAAGAACGTGCAGGAAGAGACAAACGTGGAAAGCTCGTCTGCCCCGGAGGTCGTGTCCGAGCCCCGCGAGAGCAGTGTCCGCACAGCACAGGCTGCCGCGATCTGGGAACGCTACGAGGGGTTACTTGCAAGGACAAACGAAGAAAAGAAAAAGCGGAAGTCGAAGGTGGCAGAGGTGGATGAAAACCAACTGTCGATCTTCGATTTTGCTGCATAAAGGAGAAGATTATTTGCTTATTACTGTAAATCGCGCCGAGCTTCTCGCTACGGTCAAACGCGCAACGACCATTGCCCCGCCTGACTCTCCGCTGGACGTCCTGAAAGGCGTGCTCTTGGAATCGGACAGCGCTAGAAAAATGTTCACCGTGACCTCTACCAATCTGGAGGTTGCCCTCGTAGAGAAAATTCCATGCTCCGCACAGGAGGACGGTGCTCTCGTCTACTCTGCCAGAACCCTCGCAGAAATGCTCCAGCGGCTCCCGGAGGATACGGTGGAGATCAGCCGCAAGGAAAACCGCGGACGTATGACGCTCACCAGCGGCAGCGTCAGCTATGAGGTCGATGTGTGGGACCGAGGCGCATTCCCCAAACCTGACCTTCCCTTCCCTGAGGATACTGTCAAGGTCAGCGGCATTCCTGCCGTGGCTCAGCATACCGTTTTTGCCACGGCTCAGGATAAGGATAAGCCGCTGCTACGCTGCGTCAACCTGATGTTCACCGATGCAGGCCTGCGCGCCGCGGGAAGTAACGGTATGTGCATCGTAACGGCCAAAGGAGACGACCAGAGCACCGGAGATATCAGCCTCTTAGTCCCTGCTCTCTCGCTGGGAAAACTCGCGGGGATGTGTAAAGACGAAGATGAATTCCGCGTCGGCACAACAGGAAAAAGCATCGTCTTTTTCAAGGAAAACTTTCTTTTCAGCGCCCGCCTCATGGAGGGTGGCTATATCGACACGAACTCTCTGCTCAAGACCATTACCAACAGCTTTACCGTGCTGACGGACACCAAAGAAATGCGGGAGGCACTCTCCTCTGTGCTGTCCGTTGCGCCGGATGGCCGGGTGAATCTGGCCTTTGAAGATCAAAAGCTCGTCTTTCGTTGCTCCAGCGACTGGGGGAATGCTTCGGTAGGTATTGACGTGATCGCGCTGACAGGCGCTCCTACCGGCAGCTACTGGTATAGTGCAAAGCAGCTAGCGACTTGTTTGAAGGCGCTCGGCGGGACGATTACCCTCGGCATCGCCCAGGGCGGTATGCTGACGATCAGCACACAGGACGCCTATTACCTGCAAAATGTCATGCGTGCGCCGACAGCTAAGAAAAAATCCAAGAAAGCCATTGAGCCGCCTGCGGCCAAGGCGGCGTAAAGGGGGGAATGCGTTTGGAAATTCCTAAGATCTGCCGCTACTGCGGCGGTGTTGTCCGTTTGGTTCCCGCGGCAGAGGTCTACGGAATGGCCGCGGCAAAGCGGCTTGGCATTGAACAGGAGAGATTCTATCAATGCCAGAACTGCAATGCCCGTGTTGGTTGCCATAAGGGTACCACGCGGCCGCTTGGCAATCTGGCCAATGAAACTCTTCGCATGAAGCGAAAAGAGACGCACCAGATATTTGACAGCTTTTGGCGGGAGCGCGGCATGACGCGGACGCAGGGCTACCATTGGATGGCGAAGAAGCTGCGCCTTTCCGTGCAGCTGGCACACATCGGGGGCTTTGAAATGGATCGGTGCCAAAGGCTCATCGACTTATGTGAAAAAGAACGGAATAAGGAGGCGGCATAGTATGTGTGAAAAGAATCACTGTTCGTGCACGCCGGAGGATATCTGTACCTGCATGGATTGGCAGAACGACAATCTGATCCGGACGGTGACACATCTTGCGGAGAATATCACAGATATCGACTGGGAGCTTGATTATAAGGACCTTGCGGATGTGCAGGGACACCGGCTGTGTTTGATCGGACGGTGTAAAAAATGCGGCGGACGCCTTTGCATCAGCCAGACACCAAAGATCAAGGTCTCGCCGGAGCAGATTCTCTCCGCGCTGGATGACAGTATCGGTCAGGCGTACAGCGCTCTCAAGGTGAATCTTCAGCCCGAGGAGTATTACGACAAGTTTGCAGAGATGTTCCACGAGGAGGACCGTCCCGTTGTCGATAAGTGGGTGATGCATCAGCGGTGCTATTCTCCTTATCTGAAAGGCTACAAACACTCAAGGCCAGCCTACATGATCGTCCATACCTCGGCGGATGCAGATAAAGGAAATTTCCCTGATCCCGAGGGGCTTGAGACGTTCCTGTGTAAAGACCGGGCAATCCTGCGGCTTCGTGAATTAGTGGAGATGGAAAAGGAAGAAATGACCTTCCCCTATGATGAAGAGCTCTATCGCGAGGAATACGGTGATGATTTCTGGGAGGCCTATTGCAATAACTATGCCGCAGGCTGGTTTACCCGCTATGAGATCATCGAGAGTCCGCTTTTCCTGGCACCCGAGGATGAACTAAGAACGCCGAATCCAAGCTATAGCCGTTTTACCAACACCCGCACCGACCTGAACGACTGCCTCACTTCCATCCGCGAAGATACGCATTTGAGCGATGCAGAGGCCGGCGCAGGTAAGGGACTGTTCAAAGCGGTCCTGTCGCTCTGTCAGGACTATGGCATAATTGAGGGCTTTGACTGCGATAAGGTGGACAGTGTGTTTGACCACCCGGAAAACCACAGCGAAGCGCTCACCGAGTAAGGAGGTAGAAATGCAGTTACGAAAAGAAACTTGTATCGGATGTGAATGTGAACTCCAATATACGAAAAGCATCCCCACAAAGCAGATGGGTGTCATGATGCACATGGGGGAGCGTTTTTGCACCGGTGGAAAGCGGGCGCGTAAATTCAAACGCAGTGATCCCAAGATCTATGTGCCGGACTGGTGCCCAAAGCGGAAAAAGCCCTGTGAACTGCGCGTCTACTGCTTCAAAAATAAAAATGAGTGGAGACTGCACGAGATGCTCTGTCATGACCTCGGCATGGATATTTCTCCGGACAGTTGGCGGTATGCACCACTCTATGAGCTGCACACCGACCTTGCACCGCAGGAATTTGCCAAGATCTGCAACGATGCGCCTGACGCCGAAACGCTCCATGTGGCCGTTCACCGCCATTATGTGGTAGAGATCGACGACGGACTCAGACCTGCTTTCTTTTATAAAACGGAGCACGGCTATGAACTGGCTCCGTCATTTGATGCAGCGGAGGCAAGAAAAAATAAACGGGAGGACACCGATTGAACAATACGGAAAGAAACTGTGACACCTGCAACGATTCCTACTACATGAGCGAGAAAAATCCAAGCGGAGGAAAGAAACTGGTTCAGCTGCAGCACTGCCGCAACACAGTCTACAATTCTCCCACCTACACCCATCATATGTTACTGGAGGACTGGGGCAAGGGCTTTTGCCGCCTTTGGACCCCTATCCCAGAGAAAGGAAATGAACATGAACAACAACTATACCATCGCCCAGCGCAATGCCCTTGTGGAGAAGTATCTTTGGTGCATCGACACCGTGATCCGGAAGAACCGCCCTCTTATGAGGGCGGCCCGGCTGGAGTATGACGATGTGTACCAGCAGCTTGCGCTCCGGCTCATCCGGGCCGTGGCCGGCTTTGACCCGCAGAAAGGCTCACTTCAGCAGCACATCTTCGCACAGCTCAAATATGAACTGCTCAACTGCAAGTCTGCTTACCGCCTGTGCGGCCTGACCGGCGCTCCCAAGGAATACCGCAAGAGCGACATGGTTTCTCTTGATCATATCCCGGAGAGTAGACCTCTATATGAGCAGGTCATGGCGGCATAAGGGGGCAGAAAGAGATGATCTTACAGGAAAACGGCGCGCGTTTTTGCACAGAGGGCAAGGTATTCACCATCGGCGGGATCATCTGTGCCAACGATGAGAGTGAGTATGCCGGCCTTTGCGGCACGGTCATGGAGATCCGCAGCGGTGATGACCATGAAACGGAAAACGATACACCGGATATCTATTGTGCCTTTGATCCTCCCACCTCGAAGGATATGGTGCTCGAACTGGAAGGCCGGTTCTCAGCTCTGTATGGGGAACCGAAGACCATGGACGATATCGCCCTTGACAGCGTGATCATGGCTCCGGAGATGCTGGAGCCATCTGCTGAGCAACCTGCGGAAGGTGTAGACCTTTCCGGAAAAATGGAGGCGGTGGCTGACACTTTTGCCAAGGTACTCCAGATGCCGGACAGTGCTCTGCGCACTTTGCGTGCCTTTCCGTGCGCTCCAGCAGACGAAGAAGCCGTATCATGGGAGGTCGTGACAGAGGTTTGCAGTCTCGGTGGATGTGACATGAGCGTTTATTCCTTTGAGGATGAACGAAGCGCCCGGCTTTTTGCCGCGTTGCTCAAGCAGACAGGCTGCCGCCTCCGCTATGATGCAGCCTGTCCCAGATGCTATGCCGAGTACCAAAGAGGGATATTAAAAGAAAGCGAGGATATGTAAATGAGCCTGCGAGATAAAATGTTGGCCGTGATCGACGATGTGAACGGCAGCGTTGCCGAGCGTGAAGAACTGGTGGAGATGATTGCAATCGCCCTGCTGACCCGCAAGAACCTGTTTGTTCTGGGTGATCCGGGCCAGGCCAAGAGCTATGCCATCAACCTTTTCCGCCAGCATATCGCCGGCGCGAGGCAGTTTGAGCGATTACTCTCCAAACAGACCGACGAAGAACAGCTTTTTGGCCGCGTTGACCTTTCAAGCCTCATCCCCGGGAGCATCCCAGACTCTGCGCTGGAGGGCGACAATGTATACCGGAATCTGCGCTTTGATTTGAAGTGCGCGGTAGATGGCCTGGGGCAGATGAAAAATGCCCAAGACACCTTTGCTATGCTTGATCGGGCCTCGGATAAGCTGGCAACCTACCGCAAAGCGGTAGCGCTGCTGCGTCCAAGCGAGCCAGTCGTCCAGACAGTAGGCAAGATCCCCGAGGCGGACATTGTGCTGCTGGATGAGATATTCAAGTGCAACGACGGTGTCCTGAACTCGCTCCTCACAGCGCTCAATGAACGCAAGTACACCAACGAGGGGCATACATACCCCATCCCGACCATCTCCTTTTTTGCAGCGTCCAATGAGATCCCCAATTTCAATGATCCGCAGGAGAAGATTTTGGAGGCGCTCTATGACCGTCTGGAACTGAAGGTCGTGACAGCCAACATCGAAGACCGTGATACGCGCCTTGCCGTTTTGAAAAATAAGCAGAGCGGCGCATTTGGACAGGTCAGTACCACAATCACGCTGGAAGAACTCATTGAGATGCAGCGTGAGGTGGCAGAGATTCCCGTGCCGGACAGCGCAAACGAGCTGGCGGACGACATTCTCTGCGAGCTGCGCAAGAGCATGGCGGTGTCGGATCGAAAGTACCTTGGCTATTACCCCATTGCGCAGGCCAGAGCATGGCTCTCCGGTCACGACAAGGTGGAGTCTTCCGACCTGCTGGCGCTGAAGGACTATCTCTGGCATCTGCCGGCTGACCGGGAAAAGGTGGAGGGTGTGCTCAAGAGACTTTGCATCAACCCCATGCAGGAAAAGGTCAACGGCGTTCGTGAGATGGCACTGGATTCGCAGGCAGGATTTGAAGAGGCCTGCGGAGATAGCAGCCGGGCAGATCTCGTCCGCAAGGCGTTCATCAAGCTGCGCGGAGAGATGGTGCGACTCTACCAGAAGCAATGCGAGCTCCACGCTGCCGCACAGTCGGACAGCGAGACTGCTCTGACGGACAGCCTGCTTAATGACCTTGAGGACATCAGCCGCCGGGCGCATGAAAAGACGGGCTTTACCTACACGCCGCTATCTGAGATCGCGGCGCTGAACTGAATCAAACAGTCAAAAATCACTTAAAAATCAGGAGGACTTTGTATGCTGAACCGAATTGTTTTGATGGGACGACTCACCCGTGACCCCGAGCTGCGGAAAACGCAGTCTGACGCCCCCGTCTGCTCCTTCTCTCTTGCCGTTGACCGCGACTATAAGCGCGATGGTGAAAAAGAAACAGACTTCATTGATGTGGTCGCGTGGAGAAGCACTGCGGAGTTTGTGAACAAATACTTCACGAAGGGCCGTATGGCTGCCGTGGAGGGTCGGCTCCAGATCCGTGACTGGACGGATAAGGAGGGCGGTAAGCGCCGCAGCGCGGAGGTCATTGCCGACAATGTATATTTTGGTGACTCCAAGCCCAAGGAGGACGGTGCTCCCAGCGCTGACGCTGATTTTGGTGCTCCGCCCAGCGGTTTCACGCCGGACTTTGGCGATGATAGCGAGATGCCGTTCTAAATTCAAAAAAAGCAGAGGGAGGGCGAAATGCCCTCCCTCCAGCATCTACGATGAAAGGAAATCAAAACTATGCCAAACTGTGCTATCTGCAAAAAATCTGTTACTACGGGCATTGTGCTGTGCGGCCACTGTGCTAAGGGCCTTGCTCCCTATACGCTCCCTGCGGATCTTGCGTGGTTTATTGACCAGCTATCCGAGGAGATTGTGCTGGACAATAATATCTACGCCTGCGCCATGTGTGCGATGCCGACTTGCAACAGCCAGGTCAGCGGCATGACTTGCCGCAACGGCGTCAAGGCGTGGCTTCTCACAAAGGCAAAGCAGTTCTTTCCTGCCAAGGCAGCGTGACGGAGGTACACCATGAAAGAAAGCATCTTATCGCAGCTCCTGATAAAGTGTCCTTTCCCCGAGGTGTTTGAGGATATGGAAACAATAGAGGGCTGCTCCTTTCCAGAGCCCCGGCGCAAGATCGGTCATATCCGCGCCGACTACGATGGCTGGCGCTGGTACAATACCGTGTGGCCCTGCCACAGAGCGCTTGCTACTCAGAAAGTCTGCAAAGAGATCGACCGCGTTTATGATGCACTGACCGCGCCAGATGCCTTAAAAGATCTCACCACGCTGCGGAAATTCTGCGGCGAGCACATAGATGCCTGTATCGCCAAGGAGAATAAGGACGAGTTCAGCTTCTACTATGTAGGTGAGCTGTGCCTTTTCTGGATCAGGCTCATTACCCGCAAGGGAGACTACAATATGTACTTAAATGCCTATACCAAAGAAGAGAATTATCAGAAATATTTTGACTTTCTGGAAAAGTTGCGTCAGAGCGGTGAAACCAATATGTACGGTGCCGCACCCTACTTGCAGTCGGAATTTCCCGAGCTCCGCGGCTCTCAGAAAAAGGCCAACGCCATTTTGATCGCGTGGATCAAGAGCTTTGAAATGAAAGAGGGTGGCGAGCCTTGCTGAAGCCCTACCGGACTATTCAGGATGTCCTTGCTTCGCGCTGGGTACTATCTCCGCCGGCAGAGAGACACCAGAAAACTGACCGGGTACTGCGCTCTACCAAACTGGAGAGCAGCATCTACCGTGACCTGCGTGCAGAGGATGCCGCTATGGACGAGATCGAGCAGGACGCGGGAAAGAAGCTGAAGTCCTTTCCTGCACTCTCGCAGGATGTATTCCAGTCCTTCTACTCCCTTGTGCCCCGACGTAATGAGGAAACATCTCTTTCCGTGGCGGCACGCAAATTTAACGCGCCGATCCTGGAGCACATGACAAAGAGCGAGGAATATCCCACGCTCAAGGAAGTCTGCGAGGGCCGGGAGCTTCCTGCCTATGAAGCGGCGTCAGAGTTCGCTTCCAAGGTGTCCGGAGAACTGGACGATCTTCTTCCGCAGCTTTCCGGAAAGCAAGGGGCGCTCCATACGCTGGAAAAGCTCGAACAATCAGAAGAGCAGGCTGCAAAGCGGCTAAATGATCTTCTGGAGCAGCGCAGCGCCTCTCACCGCAGCGATCCTGCATTGGAGGCGGATGTGGTCAAGGCCGCCAACGAAGCTGAGGGAAGACGCCGCCAGGTGGCAGCGGTCACGAAGCTCATTGACGACAGTGCCCTGCAAGGTAGGGATGAGATCAAGAGCATCGTTCAGGCTGCCGTAGCAACTGCTGCGGAGAGAGCGGAAGATGTACAGGGCATCATCGGCGCGTGGAGCAGCGAACCCGGAAACCTCAACAGAACGCCGGAAAATCTGGCTCTTTTGAAGCGTGTGCGGGAAAGCGCAGCCTTGCGGGATATTTCTAAATATCTTGGCCGCTTTCGGGAAATGCTCGCCCAAACGAAACAGAATGGATATGCCTATGGACGAGGCGAAAAATACTCGCTGGAGCTTGGCAGCGACCTATCGCGCGCATTGACCTCGGAGCTTGCCATGCTGGCCACGCCGGAGACGCTGCCGCTGTTCCTGCGGAAGTATCAGCGCCGCCAGATCAAGCAGTACTGCAGGCGAGAATCCGTCTATAAGGGCGCAGGCGATATTATCTGCTGTCTGGATGAGTCTGGCTCTACTGCCGGAGAATGCGCTGCCTGGGGAAAGGCGGTCGCCATGACGCTGCTGGAGATCGCAGAGAACGAGGGGCGCAGGTTTGCCCTTATTCACTTCTCCGGCCCCGGCAGTTTCCGGACAGATGTGTTTCTTCCCAAGCAGTTCACGGCGGAAGATAAGCTGCGGGCGGCGGAAACCTTTTTAGATGGCGGCACCGATTTTTCTGCGCCGCTGGGTGAAGCCTTGCGGCTTATCCGGGATGTGGGCTTCAACAACGCTGATATCGTGTTCATCACCGATGGCGAATGTATTTTGCCGCCGGAGCATCTCTCCAGATTGCAGGAAGATCAGGCAGAACACCGCTTTACCATCACCGGCGTCTTGTTGGATCAAGAGAATGCAGGCATGGATTTCAGCCTGCGAGCATTCTGCCAGAACATCTACCGTACCAGCGAGCTGACGGGCGAAGCTATTGTTTATGAGATGGTAAATGATTTGATTCAGATTTAATAGGTTCCGTCAAGATTTATGCGCAAAATTGTTTGCAGGCTCCGGCTGAATGAAGTCAGCCGGCAATGAAGGCGTCGTCCATGACCGCCTCCAAGTGCTTCATGTTCATGTATTTCTTGCTGCCCCACTGGGTGCCCGCCACGTGGCGAAGTCGGGCGCAGACCAGCATCAGGGCGGAGTTGCCATCGGGGAATGTCCCCACCACACGGAGCCCCGAGACGGATCTCGCGGTTTGTCCACTCAATCATATTGTTTGTACGCATGCGCGCCCAATGTTCGCTGGGAAGGTCAAGTTTGGGTCAGGCAAAAAGTACTATTTTAGATAGGGAAAAGTCTTCCCCTCCGAACCAGCAAAAAGAAAGTACTATCTTTCTTGCCGCCAGTCCCGCCAAAACATTCGAGAAAATCCGCATAGAGATGGTTACCAGCTTTCATCCTTAATGGTAAACATCATTGCTGCCAAAGAGATAGGTCGGAATCTTCTCAATACCGTTTTCGCCCCTCTCGCAGATTTCTTAGCTTCATAACTTTCAGCCAGGCTTCTCTTCTTATTGCTTGAAACACTATATCAAGAGCTCCGTATATCATCATTCTGTCAAAAAAAACAACTGTGCTTTGTTGAAATAGCAAAAAGAAATGTAAGGTAGGACTTGGCATGTGAGAATTTCTTCTTTAGAGCATTTTCTGTTATGTAGGGACGTAAACAGATTTTTAGACTTATCGTTTTACCGCGTCATTTTTATGTGATTCTATCCATCCTTCCAAATTCTTGACATGTAAAGAATTTGGAAGGAGCTGCGGAATGTACAAAGCTACTGCATCGATCGGATAAAACCGCAAATTTTATAAATGCCAAATCAAAGGAGGTGATTTTACATTAGTTGGCAAGCCGCAGCTCTTACTGTATTACGTTCCAAAAAGTATGGTGTTATCCCCTAGATCAAAAATTGAGAATAATGATAGTGAGGTATTTTCTTATGAAAAGAAGGTTAATGCTGGCAGCAATGTCTCTTATCCTAACAGTAACATTGTCAGTCACGAGCATGAACACTGTAGCTGAAGCTAGTCCGAAGATGTCCCCTACAGAGGAAAATCTCGAAATCACTATTAACTCGTTTTTAGAGAGCGACGGTGCTGTAGCCGAAGAGTTAACAGATGAAATGCTAAAAACTTTTTTGGAGGCTCCTCTGGACTTTCTTCGAGTAATTGACACATATCCTCTCGATAAGCAAGAACTTCTCCTAAGTCGTATTGCAAATGTTGCTGCAGGAATGCCTGATGAGGAACGGCTTTCCTTTGAGGATATTATTTACTCTGCTGATGAAACAACCCCCGGTATCTCTCTATTAGAAACATACTATTCTGAAGCACTTGAAGCGACCCCTCCCCAAAATTCTGTAAGTAACCTTCCTAAATACGACATGGAATCAGTCAATCAGATTGTCAAAGCATATTTGGCTTCAGATTCCGAGGGAAATGAAGCGTTCTACAACTATTTGTCAAATGTATATAGTGCCGAACCTGAGTTAATGGAATCTGTGATGACGAACTATTCTGATTCCGAAATTCAAACATTAGCAAAAGACTTAGCAGCCTTATACCGTGAGGATAGCGATCTGTTAGAAAGATTCAAATGCGACGGTCGTTTGTCAGCAGCAGTTTTGGAAGCCATCGATTCTTCTATTGAAGAGACTCCTGCCATGACCAATATTGCCCCATACGCTGTTTACACTCCCAAAATTACTTCATTTTCTTATACCAAGAAGATTGAAGTTGGTACCCCCGTGCCCCTTTCTATTAAATTGACAGAGACAAGCGGAACATCCTCTGCTCGCACCTATACTGTAAAAGTGTTTTGTACACGTTCTGGCAAAGAGTGGCAAGTAGCTACTACTATGACGATTCCTGCCGGTTCTACAGTAGCAACCAAGAATGTCAATATTACTTTTTCGCACGCAGGTACATTTACCACAAGAGTTGCGGTTTACAATGGCTCAGCTTTATTGGTAACTCGCTCTGGAGCAAATCCAGACGTATCCTACGGAAATTGGAAAATAACTGTAACTTTTGACCCTGATCGCTTAAAGTACGGCTCTTTCTCGCTTTACAACGCTGCTGGCGAACAGCAGGTTTATGGTAGCGCGTTGGGCCGAGGCAAAAACAATCTCCCTGAAAATCAGCAGTACGGAAACACTCCTTGCGGCACATACTCCGGAATCTTAGCTGGACCACATAAGAATACAGAATCCTTTGGCCCCAACAAGTACATTCAAACGCATGCTATTGATGTCCCCGCAATCCAGAAATACGGTCGCACTGATGCAATGTGGATTCATGGTGGTCGTAGCCAGACAGAACTAAAGTGGACCGAAGGATGCGTTCGCGTGTTTGACTCATCTATGTTAAGTATGCAAAACAGCATCACTGAAATGACCCGTGCAGCAAACGGGCATTACCAGACGGGATCTGTTGTTTATCGCGAGAGCTAATCTTATTGCTAAAATGCAGAATGTTCAAGTACCGATCGTCATCCCATAGTCGGGTAGCAAATCTTACAATTTAACTCAAAGCAACCGGAGTATTGACATGTGATGTCAATACTCCGGTTGCTTTTTTCATCCAAAAACAGATGTACTAATGTTAATAATGTAAGTGTAAAAGCTCTACCAGCATTTTCAGTTTGGATAAGGTACAATAACGGACCTGTTGGCAAAAGCAAAAACTCTGCTGAAACCCACAGTGGTTCCAGCAGAACAGTAAATTGGGAGATAGCGAAAGATGGCATTTACCATCCTCTTGAGGTTTAGGGCCATGGCGGCAAGGAGGCATTCTTCCGTAGCTGCAAGAATGCCCCTTTTTCGAATCCTTGAAATACAGTGTTCCCGTTTCAAGACGGAGAAACTGCCCTCGGCCCAGATTTTACGAAGCCGCATCATGGCCAGGTATTCTGGAGTTCCCACGCGCTGATGCCCTCTGAAAAATGCCGGATAGCAACTGCTGGCCAGCACTCTGCGCCGAGTTCCAGCCTTGTCAAAACAGCTCGGCCGTTTTGGACAGCGCATACAGGCATCGCCCTCAACTTGGTAGCAACGCAGATATTTGCCCGTCGATTTGCTGCAATTTAGCCTGTGGTATGTAAGAGGAACTCCTTCCGGACAGATGAATGCGTCGAGCTGTGAATCGTAGGAGAATCCATATTTCTCAGGTGGATTGGAGAACTGAATTGCGGGGATATATCCGGTAATGCCCAGAAGTTCCAGCCCCCGGTGAACAGCGCCCGTCTCATATCCGCGATCCAGAGCAAGCCGGCTCATTGGGATACCAAGATTGATTTGCCGTTCCAAATGCCGCAAGACCAGAAGACTTTCCTTCTCATTGGCAGGGTATACATCAATGCCTGTTAAAATGCCGTGTTTGCAGTCCACAGTTGCTTCCATCAGATACCCGATGCCGCGTTTGCTGCCGTGATTGATATAACCGCTGTCTTAATCTGTTTGGCTGGTGGTACGGCACTTCCTTACAATTTTTGTTGGCGGCTTTTTGAAGCCCGGCTGATTGGAAAGCTCTTCATCCAAAGAATCGAGATAGCTTTGCATACTCTGTTCAACTTCTGTTTCTACATTGATCCAGCTTTCTCTTGATACGTTGGCCGGAATGTAGCTTCCATCCGCAGCCATGGCTTCTCCGTCGATCAGCCCGCTGTCTATGCATTGCTTGACTATTTCATAGAAGGCTTTCTGAAAGAGATCGCTTTGCTGCCATTTTCGTGTTCTGGTCTTACTGAATGTGGAGTGATTTGGGATCGTGTCATCCAGTTCAAATCCGCAAAACCACCGGTAGGCGATGTTGAGCTGAACTTCCTCCACCAACCGCCGCTCTGATTTGATGCCATACAGGTATCCGATCAAGAGCATTTTGAACATACTGACAGGGTCGACAGATGGACGGCCTGTTGCCGGATAATATGGCGCCAGAAGATCATAAATGAAGTTAAAGGATACCATCCGCTCAATCTTCCGCAGCAGGTGGGTTTCTGGAATTAGTGACTCTATATCTACGAAAATCATTGCCATTTGTCTGCTTTGGCGTCCCATTATGCTACATCCCTCCTTATGGTTATTCTACCATAGAACGGACGTATTCGCCACCTTTGTTTAGCATCCCTTATCTTACCTTATCCGAGAAACTGCCCAAGACGGCAGAGCTAAAAGAAAAACGCCGCCAACTGGCGGCGCGGAAAAGGGAACTCTATAACGAGTACTGCTCGGTGCAGGAGAAAACGCGGCAGGTTGTGTCGGTCAAGGCGAACATTGACCATCTGCTGAGTGTCACGGACGGCCAGCGTAAAAAGGAACAGGAGCGACATCGCACGGTGACACAGACAAATTACTTTTGGCATGGGGTGCACGGCAAAATTGCAGGACTTTGTGGGGAGATGAGACGTGACGGAGCGGGCGGATTTTGGAGCATTTTGTTTCAAAGTAGCATAGCGAAGCCTATACCGACGAGTCCCAAAGCCGCTTGTTGGGGAGCCTCCCCAACAAGCGTGGCTACACTTGTCCTGCTTGCCGCTGCCGTAAACAATCACTTTTCTTATAAAGCGCTATCTATATATAGAGAACTATGCCGGTGCTGCAGAACTGGAGCGTGCAGATATATCAAGGTGAATGAACCATCCTCTCCTTTTGTTTTGCAAACAGATTGAATAGTAAGTCCTTAAAATATTATCAATGGTTTAGCACTCCCTTTATTACTTACTTGCCCACACAAAATTCATGTTACGATTCATCGCTTGAAATATACCCGACTATTATAAAAATGAACCCAAAAATCGACAATAAATCAGTTACAAGTAAATTTGAGAAAAAAAGATGAATGTTCATCATCAATAAAACAATTGCTATTCCAAGTAACATAATTTTGATTGATTTCATATGTCACCTTTCCCTACAAATAGCACATAATTTTCTACGGAATAACTTCTAGTTCAATTTGTTAACAGGGGGTAGATTACCCCCTGTCAACATCAATATAATTCTCTGCCTTTAACTTAACGCTGCGCTGGAATCGCCTCTAGACTAATCGTATTTAAAGTAGGCTTCTTCTAAGAGCAGACTGCTGTAGTTGAAACAGCAGGCTTCGAGATACCATTTACAGAATAAGTCAGTGTAAGCCGATAGCTCTTTCCGCTCTTGACCTCACAGCTTCCAGAAATCAAAACACGTCCCTTTGCCGTTCCACTCCAAGAGTCTACACAGGTTGTCCCCTGATATAGCGTTAATTTTGCAGCTATTTCATCGCTTGTATTGCCAGCCTTGCACTCCACATAACAATATGCCGTTGTTCCACTAAAGGATAAAATAGGCATCTGTCCGGCAACCCGCGATTCGGCCGCGTAGATTTTCATAGTAAACACTAACGCAAGTAAACAACTTAGCACTAAGACACGCCTTTTCATAAAGTCACCTCCTTTCGCATAGCACTAGGAAAGTCTATAATATAAATGCGAAAGGAGGTAGCTTTTTCACAGGCAGATTTGTTTTTAAACTATTTTGTCGAAACCGCCAAAGAAACACTTTCTGCCATGTGCAAAATGTCATCAGCGCCAATAGCGGCGTCAATCGCAAATAGAATGTTTTCACTTGAATTGATCCAAGTAATTGTATTATCTTCTATGGATAAGTCTTGTGAAAGTAGTAAGTATCCATCACACCCGTTTACGGTAACAGGAACGATAGAGACGCCCTCTGTTTCAAAATTACTTGCAGAACCTTGATGCATATAAATATATCGAAGATAAATTGGGGGAGAGTTTCCTTCTTCGTCGTTCTGATAAACAACACTAACATAGGTCGGCCATTCGACTCGGGCTGTCTCAACCTCGGTATATCCATTAGGCAATGCAGTGATTTCGTACTGTGGCATTTTTTCAACCTCAGAAATACCCGAATATCTATATGTTACATGGGTTTCGTACCACTCAGTCACCCAGTTTACAACTGCGGCTCGAACACTTGGACTGACCACCATCAAACTACCAAGGCTCAAGGAAAAAATAATAAGGACGATTGCGACTTTTTGTAGGACCTTTTTCCACAATGGCTTCGTACGCTTGTGAGCCCATTTCAAAGGATCTGCTATCATTGCTGCGAGACTGCGCTGATATCTGAGAGATGGCTCAAAGGAGGGAGCAACGCCATTTTCTTTTTCACAATCACTTTTGATTGCATCCAGCAAAACACGCTGCATTAGCTGATCCAACTCGTTATCGGTCATATGCTAAATCCCTCCTTTCTAACAATTTCGCGGAGCAAAGTGCGTCCTCGAGATGCACGTGTGCTGACAGCAGTTTCTGAAATTCCCAAATGTGTAGCAATCTCCTTATCAGAGTAACCGTGTAGGATTTTCATTTCTAAAACCGCTCGGTATGACAAAGGCAACTTCGTGAATAAGTTTACCAACTCAGTATAGTCTAACACATTTTCTGATTCTATTACATAGCCATCCCAATCCTCCAGAGGGACCATCTTTTGATTTTTTCGAATAATCAAGAGCGCTTCGTTCTTTACTATAGAAATGATCCAGAAAGGCAATTCCTCACGAGGAATCTCATAAATCTTATCAAAATGACGAATGATTTGTACAAACGCATTTTGGACTGCGTCTTCAATATCACTCGGCTCCTTCAGAATACGTGTAGCAGTGCGTTCCATTAAAGGACGGTACTGTACATATATCTTTGTAAAAATTTCCTTATCTTCATTGCTCTCTAAAGTAGATAGAAGGAATGCTAACATAGTTTGATCCACCCTTGCGTATTTGAGATTCTGTATTTATGGCCGTGTTGGGTATAAAGGTTTATATATTAGATGCTGTTAGGCCTTAGAAATGGAGTCATAAATTATAGGCAGGACTTTTAGTGCCATAATACTTTTGTAAACGGATAACCTTAGCATTCAGTTCGTATGCTACTCCAATTGCTTTAGGAGTGTGCCACAGCTTTTATTTCATAGTATTACTATATGAGACGATTGAACAAGTTGCAAGAGTTTCTTTGAATTTGAATATAGGAATAGGGACGCAGATTGATATTATTTTGAACCGTCCATGTAAGAAAGAAAAACTGAAAAGTGAACTTCTTTGCTAAGTTTTATTTATATAGGAACTGCTACGGGTCAGTGTCCCGCAGCAGTTCCCGCTTGGTTAAGAATATCTCATTAGTTGATATTAGAGGTCAGTGCAAAGAGATCTGTGAGCTCTTCAATCGCTTTTTTCTTGGCAATCTGAGCCGTCTTAGCACTAATGTTGAGTTCCTCTGCAGCATCTTCAATGGTCCGCCCTTCAAAAAAGCAGAGCCGAATCACATTGGCCTTTCTGCTGTCCAACATCCCAACATAGTATTCAATTCGGCCCTTTTTACGCTCCAATTCCAGTAGCTTTGCAGAAATCTCCTCTGAAATTTCAGAATTAGCTGCGGCGGCCTTCTGACGGTAATTCATTGCAATATAAAAGGTCTTATCTGAAACATGTCCTGGAGATGAGCCAGTGCGGTCTCCGCAGGCGTATGTCATTGCATCCAGCATCTCTTGCGCAGAGACGTGAGCGGGATGCTCCATTTCATAACGAAGTACCGAAATTTGCCGCAGAATACGAGGATATGCTTCGAGTTCCTGAATAACGTAGTTTTTGATATTTTTAGTCATGTCGGAATTCCTTTCATTGAGAATTTATAAAGCCTCAGCGAAAGGTATAATGGCGGCGAGCGACAATGGATAAAGCAGCTTGCTCGCTGATGGAAACCAGTTTTTTTTCAAGGACTGTTGGTAGGGCGGGTATCCTATTATCCACCACTGAATAACACTTTGCACCTCAAGTAATAGAACAATTGGGGGAATGCTGATATTCTACCTCCTGATTATCAAAGATTTACGAATTCATGTCGGAAATTGCGCTGCAGATATAACTCGAAAATACCGATAGGAATAGCCGTTCCGCTGAATGCAAGAAGTTAGTGCGCTGCATATAAACCTCTATATATGATATGTATCGACATTGCCGTTTCGTTTCATTGAATTGGAAATTATTATGCACTGTTCGGGCCGGGCGGAGATAGCCAATTGGCTGTGCGCTCCCGGCGCTAACAGCACATTGCATATGACCATATTTGATCTGTATGATACGCGACTGGCCATGGTAAAAGAGTAACCGTAAAAGCAGGCAGCGGCTGGACAGACATGGGACAATAGTGGTGGGGAGTTGTGAAACTTTCCACCACTATAATGTTCAGGGTGTGAAGTAAATGACGAGCAATGAGCTGAAACATGAAGCCAAGAAGCAGGAATGGAGCATGTCTATACAGGAATGCAGGGGCAGCGGTCTCTCTGTAAGTGAATGGTGCCGGCAGCGGGGTGTTACGACAGCCACCTATTACCGTTGGGAACGTGAACTGTTGACAGGCGTACGGAAAAACGGAGCACCGCCATCAACGGCCGTGACCTTTGCGGAGCTGCCGGAACCGAAGAAAATGTCTCGCAACGTAGCGGAACGTTGCGCCACACTGCATATTGGAAACGCCAGTCTGGACATTTACCCCGGTTGTGACGCGGAACAGCT
>ENA-OOZN01000239-OOZN01000239.1-human-gut-metagenome-genome-assembly--contig:-NODE-239-length-64044-cov-7.949882_pt1 | contig 64044 bp, 55 predicted proteins | sample MGYA00241187_ERZ501397 | MGnify/ENA primary metagenome ERZ501397 (study PRJEB25962, sample SAMEA2042921) | human gut metagenome | biome: human gut; feature: human-associated habitat; material: faeces... | reverse complement strand
TGGCCAATGCAAGTGAAAAGAAACGCATGGGTGATGTGATCCGCTTGATGAGCAGGCAGTTGGGTGAGGCTATGATGGACTCTTTGGGTGTTCGTGTGGAAGATACCTTTAGTGTTGGTATTGACTTGGAAAAGGCACTCGCGAATCCTGGCAGTACAGCAGATATTGTCTTGCGTGAGGGTGATGTGATTTCTATCCCGAAAAACAATAATACGGTTACAATTAATGGTGCCGTAATGGTTCCGAATACTGTTTCTTATATGGAAGGAAAAAAAGTTGATTACTATTTAGATCAGGCCGGTGGTTATTCTGAAAATGCGAAGAAGAGTAAGAAATTCATCGTTTATATGAACGGTCAGGTAACTAAAGTGAAAGGTAGTGGTAAGAAACAGATCGAGCCGGGTTGTGAGATAATTGTGCCTAGTAAAGCTAAGAAGAAGACTAATATGGGGAATATCTTAGGTTACGCTACTACATTCAGTACATTGGGAATGATGGTTGCTTCTATTGCTAACTTAATAAAGAAATAACGAATATCTTTTTATGGCTACCCTGATGGAACAAGAATCTGAAAAAGAGATAAAACAAAAACAGAATAATCATACAGATGAAGAGGCGGAAATTGATTTGATGGCTATTCTTCGTAAGCTTATAGGTATTCGTAAGAAGATCTACAAAGCAGTCGGTGTTGGTTTGCTAATGGGTATTGTTATTGCGATAAGTATTCCTAAACAATATACTGTAACAGTTACTCTTTCTCCAGAGATGGGTAGTGCTAAAGAAGGTGGTTTGTCTGGTTTGGCAGCTTCTTTCTTAGGGAACGGAGTTACTATGGGTGATGCTACCGATGCTTTGAATGCTTCTTTATCTGCCGATATAGTTTCTTCTACTCCTTTTTTAATGGAACTTTCTGCAATGAAAATACCTGTAACGAGAAATGAAGTTATGACATTGGACACTTATTTGGATGAAGAATCTTCTCCTTGGTGGAACTATATTATCGGACTTCCTAGTATGGTAATTGGTGGAGTGAAGTCATTGTTTACTGAAGATGAGGAGGGAGTCATGTCTTCCGATAAAGCAAGTCAAGGTACAATCGAATTATCAAAGAAGGAGTTGCGGAAGATTAGTACTTTGAAGAAAATGATAACCGCTTCTGTAGACAAGAAAAACTCCATGACTTCTGTAACTGTAACCTTTCAAAATCCTATGGTTGCTGCAGTTGTTGCTGATTCTGTAGTGAATAAATTGCAGGAATATATCATAGACTATCGTACTTTTAAAGCAAAAGAGGATTGTCTTTATCTGGAGAAACTATTTAAAGAACGTCAACAGGAATATTATGCCGCTCAGCAGAAATATGCTGATTATCTTGATTCTCATGATAATATTATCTTACATGGTGTTCGTGCCGAACAGGAACGATTGCAGAATGATATGAGTTTGGCTTACCAAGTATATAGCCAAGTGGCAAGTCAGCTTCAGATCGCGAGAGCTAAGGTTCAGGAGGAGAAACCTGTATTTGCTGTAGTAGAGCCTGCAGTAGTACCACTAGATCCTTCAGGAACCAGTAAGAAGATATATGTTCTAGTATTTATCTTTCTTTGTGTGTGTATTGTTATATTTTGGAATTTATTGGGAAACGATTTTTTTAATAAACTTAAAGAAATTCGAGCTTAATATATTCATTAGTGAAGTACTATGGTATCAACAACAAGTCAAATAAATAAAGTCGTAGAATTTATTGCAGTTTTGGGAGATCTGGTCATTCTAAACTTGTGTTTGTTCTTTCTCCTTTTCTTTTGGGAAGAAACATTTATATCTTTACCTTTTTCTTGCAGAGTCTCATGGATGATGACTTCGTTAAGCCTCTGTTACTTGGCATGTTCAGCGTCTCGTGGGAGAGCTTGGAATAGTCGGGCTATTCGTGCTGACCAACTTGTGGTACGTGTGTTGAAGAATATTATAATATTCTCTGTCTTTTGGGCATGTATTATGGCTTTTAGTGGAATTTCAATAATATCTCCTCTATTTTTTATTATCTATTTTTTTATTCTTTTTACTGTATTAAGTGTCTACCGGATTATTATCCGTCGTTCACTGATTGGTTATTGCGCAAAAGGCAAACATAAAAGTTATGCTGTTTTTATTGGTGGAGGAGATAATATGCATACATTATATGAGGAAATGGAGAGTTCTTTGGCGAGCATTTATGAGGTTGTCGGTTATTTTGATATTGCCCCGAATGATACTTTCTCATCTCAATGCCGCTATTTGGGCAGTCCTAATAATTTTGCTGATTTTATGTCTGAAAAAAAAACTGTAAAACATGTATTCTGTTCTTTGGCAATGGATCAGGGTCGTTATAATGTCCCCATTATAAACTATTGTGAGAACCATTTGCTTTATTTTCATGGTGTTCCTAATGTGTGTAAGGGGTTTCCACAGCGTATTTGGCATAGCATGATTGGTAATATGCCGATTTTGAATTTGAGATATGAACCGTTAAGTAAAGTGGAAAATCGTTTCTTAAAAAGAATGTTTGATATTGTGTTATCTGGGATTTTTCTAATTACTATTTTTCCTTTTGTTTACCTTATTGTAGGAACTATCATAAAATTGACTTCTCCTGGTCCTGTGTTTTTTAAACAAATGCGAACTGGTTTGAATGGTAGAGAATTCAAATGCTATAAGTTTCGTTCTATGAGAGTGAACAAAGAAGCAGACAAGAAGCAGGCAACAGTTGATGATCCCCGAAAAACCCGCTTTGGAAACTTTCTCCGTCGTTCTAATATAGATGAACTCCCACAGTTTATTAATGTCTTTAAAGGTGAGATGTCTATAGTTGGACCTCGTCCTCACATGTTAGCTCATACGGAGACTTATGCTCGGTTGATTGATAAATATATGGTACGCCATTTTATTAAACCGGGGGTAACCGGTTGGGCACAAACACATGGCTTTCGTGGTGAAACGAAAGAACTGTCTCAGATGGAAGGACGTGTTCAGGCTGATATCTGGTATATGGAACATTGGACAATTTTGCTTGACTTATATATTATTTATAAGACCATAGCGAATGTGATTATTGGGGAGAAGAATGCGTATTAAATTTAGTATTAGTCTCTTTTATATTACTTAATTTTGAGAAGTTACTTATCTAATTATTGTGAACAGTTTGTTCCATTTGCTTATGTCTCTTTTGACATATTTGATACGTTGATGTTTCGCACAGTATCCGATTTTACGATGATACATCAAATGGTTGCTAAGTTGTACAGAGAAAAATATGGTATTAGTCTTCCTTTATATCCCAAACAACGTTTGGATGCCGAAATTACAGCAAGGAATGTTTCGGGAAAGAATGAAGTAAATATGGATATGATATTTGAGTATTTGTCTGATTACTCAGAAGAGGAAAGAAATAGATTACGTTTTTTAGAAGAAAAATGCGAAATTGATAATTGTGTAGGTAATCCACTTATGATTGAGGTTTGGAAGTGGTGTAGAGATAATGGTAAGAAGATAGTTATTATTACGGACATGTATTTGCCGCGAAGGGTGCTAAATGCAATATTAGCTAAAATTGGGGTGGATTATGATTGTCTTTATATATCAGGAGAAGAGGGAGTTACAAAGAGAACAAGTGAATTATTTGCTGTTGTCCTTAGAAAATTGAATATAAAGCCAACTCAAATCATTCATATCGGAGATGATCTTAATAATGATATTAATATGCCTAGGATGAAAGGTATAACTTCTTTATTGAGATTATCTAAGGAAAGTAATGTTCTGCCATATATAAAGGTTGAACAATATAATTCATCTTTAGAAAAAGATCATTTATATAGTTTATTGTCCCGTTATTGTTCGAACAAAGAACCTTTAAGTGCGGAACAGCGAATAGGATATACGATTTTAGGTCCTCTTATAGTGGATTTCTGCCAGTGGTTACATGTGATTAGAAAAGAGAATAATCTTCATAAACTTTTTTTTGTAGCACGAGAAGGTTTTTTTATCAAGAAAGTATATGAAAAGATGTATCCTCAAGAGGCTAGTGATTTGATGTATATTCGTTTGAATAAAAATACTTTAAGATTGCCTTTGCTTAGTATGCATAATTCTTGTGAGTACTTTATGAAAGCTAAGGTTGGACGTTTAATATATGATTGGAAACTAATTTTTGACTTGCTATATATAAGTGATTATGAATCAGCAAAGCATTTTGTAACGTTACGTACAGGATTTGATGGATTTCATGAAACTATGACTTTAAAAGAATTAGAATCAGGGAAGTATAATGAAATTTTAATTTTACTTTTCGAATTTCAAAGAGATATGATTGAAGAGCAGTGTTCACTACTTGATGAATATCTCATGTCATTGGGGCTTTTTGAAGGTTCTGTAGGGCTTGTAAACAACAGTATCAATGGGAATGGACAATCTATGTTAATAGATTATTTATTGTCTAAGGGGAAAGATTGTGATATATTAGGACTTCAGTTTATTAAAACTTCAAAATGCGAAAAGTTGTTGAAAGGAAAATGTAGAGCATGGCTTACAGAAAGTAATATTAGTGAGTTTAGTAAGACGAGATTTTATTCTAATTGTTTATTGATGGAGCATTTGATGTTTGAACCTTGTGGAACTTCAATACGCTTTTATAGGCATGAAAATAAAGTGGAGGTATTATGTGAAGCTCCTCGTAAAGAACAGAAGGATTGGGGCAAGATAGCTAATATTCAAAAATACGCATTAGAATTTGTTGATGATTATACTAGGCATGTAGGAATTTCATTAGATATGGCTGGGTTTTATGGCTATTTCAATATGCTATGTCATCCACTTTACGATGATGCAGCATTACTAGGACATTTGAATGATGACGATATGGATGGTGATAAAGAAATATCAGATATAAGATTTCCTTTTCGTTTTAAGTATCTTTTTTCAAAAGATATACCGTTTGACGTTACTTGGCATGAGGGGTATTTTACTTTAAAGAATGTATCTCGGTGGGGTATAAAATTATATTTAATATCTATTAGATTACAATTTTATAAGCAGGTAGTCAAGAATTATATTAAAAGAATAATCTTTTTAAAGCGATACAGTAACTGAATGTTTGTATGATATCAAAGCTATTGATAAGTTATATAGAAAGATTAGAAAATCGGTTTTAGAGTATGTCATCACAGTATTCTATATCAAATAAAAAAAGAATAGCAAAGAACACATTATTCCTTTATATCCGCATGATGCTTATCATGGCGGTCTCATTGTATACATCTCGTATTATTCTCAATGCTTTGGGGGTTGTGGATTATGGAGTTTATAATGTTGTGGGAGGTATGGTGGTGATGTTTGGTTTTCTCAATTCAGCATTAGCTCAGGCCAGTCAGAGATATATAGCTTATGGTATTGAGAAAGATTCTGTAAATATGCAAATCAGAACATTCTCTATGCTTTTTAATGTACATATTATTATAGCAATAGTCATTTTGCTACTCAGTGAAACTATTGGGCTCTGGCTTTTCTATAACAAATTAGTTATTCCTGAGGAGAGAATGATATCTGCCTTTTGGGTTATGCAGTTTTCTATTATCTCTTTATTGGTCTCTGTTACGCAGGTTCCCTATAATGCATCCATATTTGGCCATGAAAAGATGAATGCATATGCTTATATAAGTATAGTTGAAGTCTTTCTTAAATTAGGAGTGGTTATTGCTATTAAGTATTGTTTTGAAGATAAACTAATAGCTTATGGGGCATTAACAATGGGGGCCAGTGTGGTAACTGCGCTATTATATAGGTTCTACTGTGTTCGAAAGTTTTCAAACTGTCATTATATTCGATATTGGTCATCCAAATTGTTTAAGGAATTATTTGGTTATACTAGTTGGAGCTTAATAGGCAATTTAGCTTGGACATTTAATAGTCAAGGAATGAATATTCTTATCAATATATTTTTTGGTCCGGTTTTTAATGCAGCTCGTGGGATTGCTTCTTCAGTAGAGGCTGCACTATCTTCCTTTCTTTATAACTTTACAACTCCTTCTGTTCCTCCAATTATCAAAGCGTATGCAGTGGGGGACATTAAAGAAATGATTAATTTAAATTTTAGAAGTTCAAAATTAGGGTTCTTATTATTTATGTGTTTGTCTTTGCCTTTGATAAGCATAATAGATAATATCTTATTAATATGGTTAATAACACCTCCGTCCCAATCTAATATATTTTGTTTATTGTCACTTATTTATATTCAATGTAATGCAATGTCGGGAACTTTGCAAAATGTGGTGCAAGCTACTGGCAAAGTAAAAACATATCAGATCTCAAATGGATTACTAAAATTATTGGCATTGCCTGTGGTGTATGTAATTTATAAATGTGGAGGGGATGTAGTAACTTATCTTTGGGTATTGATTGTCTTTTCGATAGTCGGATTATTTGTGCAGCTTGAAGTTGTTAATCGTTTAATCTCAGAGTTTCATATTTCAGAATTCTTGAGATCAGTGATTTTCCCTGCATTAGGTGCATATATCTTACCTTTGTTATTATCACTATATTTTTGGCGGCTGGATTGGTCTTTCATTCAAGCAATAGGAATATTAGTATTGATGATATTGATTTGTTGCTTATCTGTTTGGTATATTGGTTTTACACTTTATGAACGAATTTGGATAATGAATATTGTAAAAAGTAAAATCAAAAATCATTGAAATTAAGTAAAATATATTAGATAAAGTAGAATACACTCAATGTAATAACATAATTGCATTGAGCAGTAAGTAAATGTGATTATGATAAGAGAAATTGCAAGAAGAAGCCCTTTGTTAAGGAAGTGCTATTTTTGGTATAAGCGGGTGAAATATTCTTTGTATACAGAAAAACGGGTAGAGAAACTTGTTTTTAACTATCAGAGGAATAGATTTCACCAATACTCTGGTGTGTACAATGATACCCAATTGAAAGAAATTTCCTTTTTGACTTGGTTATATCATGTGATTGAAAAAGGATTGGCTATGCCGGGTATGAGATTAGGGTTTGGGTATGATAAAATATTGTTACTGCATGATAAAGTTTTAGAATTTAAAGCTAAATACGGAATTGAACCCCAGCTTTATGATGCAGTATCAACTGCATTGGAGTATAAAAGAGTACACGATGAAGCAAATTACAAACTAAGTGATGAAGTGAGTAAGGCTATTGAAGATTTACATAAACAGTTTAAGAATGTTGAGTCTCTTAATCAGTTAGTGTATACTCGGGAAGAGTATTTTAATATATCGAATCTTTCTTTTCCTGATTTTATTAAGTCTCGTCATTCTGTAAGAAACTTTGAAGGAACTATAGCGATGGAACAATTGATGCATGCTATAGAGATGGCTATGACAGCTCCATCGGCATGTAATAGGCAGCCTTCAAGAGTTCATATTATAACAAATAAATATTTGATTCAAAAATGTTTATCTTTACAAAATGGTAATAGGGGGTTTGGTGAGTTGGCTGATAAATTATTAATTGTTACTGGTGATTTACAAACTATATTGGGCTCCCAAGAGTTCTTTGACTTGAACACAAATGTGGGTATCTTTATTATGAATTTATCTTATAGTTTGCATTATAATAAAGTAGCTCATTGTATATTGAATTGGTATGTATATCCTGAAAATGATGTTAGATTAAGAAATTTAGTGGGTGTACCTAATAGTGAAACTGTAGTTGCATTTATCGTATGTGGAGGTGCACCTGAAGTATTTAAAGTTGTAAGGTCACCTAGAATAGATGCCAAACAAATCTATACTGTTCATTCATGAAAAGAATTGCTATAATCTCCTCTTATGCTTGGATTAAGGTAGCTAATAACTACGGAGCTTTGTTGCAGTACTATGCGTTACAGCAATATTTGGATCGTAAAGGTTACTATGCGTTTTGGATTAGGTTTGAACTTTACAATACCAGCCTAAAAAATACGTTTGTAAGAAGTATCAAGAAGTTACTTAAAAAGCCATTGGTATATCTGCATACTTATAGATGTCATAGAACTTTTATGAAATTTTGTAGTGATAATCTTAATATGTCAGAGCAAACATTTGGTATTCATTCAAATAGTAAGTCCTATCCAATGGCAGACTATTATATAACTGGGTCAGATCAAGTATGGGGAGGTTGTCAACCGGAATGTTTCCTTTCATTTGTGAGTGATAATAGTAAGAAAATAGCTTATGCGGCAAGCTTTGGAAAAGATGAAATAACACAAGATCATTTGGACATAATCGCCCCATGGGTAAGACAATTTGCTAAGGTTTCTGTTAGAGAAGATAAAGGAGTAGAGATATGTAGAAGGATGGAGGTAGAAGCTCATCATCTTTTAGATCCCACTTTATTAATCGATGAGGACGCATATCCACATAGAGATAGGACTTTTAGTAGGCCGTATATTTTCGCTTATTTACTTAATTTGAAGAGTAAAGAGGATATTCGGTGGAATGAATTGAAAGAGTTTTCTACTTCTTGCGATCATGAATTGAAGTTGTGCGCTGTTCAAGGTACTCAATATTTGTTTAATCATTGTGATTTAGTCTATCCCGATCCTATAGAATGGCTCACAATGTATAAATATTCAGAATGTATAGTGACAAATACTTTCCATGGAACTATATTTGCTATAATCCATCGTAAGCCTTTTGTGTGCATACTACAGAACGGAATATCTGCTAATCAGAATGTACGAATGAAGTCGTTGTTGAATGTTTTAGGACTTGATGAAAGGATATTGAGCCAACATGATAACATAAAGGAGGCTATGAAAAGGCCTATATATTGGGATGATGTTTTTTCAAGATTAGAATCATGGCGCTTAAGAACGGATACTTTTTTCTCTTTTTTATCATAGTATATTTATTTATGTTGTTTGAGACATCAATACTATTATGAGATTATTGATACAGATATATGAAAATTAGAAATAACAGGTTGATTAATAAAGTCCTAAATGTGTATTGCAACAAATTTTGTGATGAGAATGAACACTTTGAGTTAAGATATGCTAGTTATCAAGATTTAAGAGATCAGGCAGCCAATGACTATGTCTACGAGTTGCTAGCATCTAGTAAGCCGGTGATGATATCAAAATTTGGCTCAGTGGAGTTAAGTAATTTAGTTTCTAGGCATATTGATCAAACTACAGGTCTTACAAAAGATGTAATATATGATTTTCTTCATTATAAAAATGTTGCAATAGATTATAAAGGCTGGTTAAGAAACCTGTGTTCTAATGCTGGTTTTTTCCCTTATGATTTAGATTTAGGACTTCGCTGGTATCATTTGATGATGCAAGATATTAAAGAAGTGGATGTATTGGGCAGTTATATCTATGAGGAAAAATATGTTGCACAAAGTATGAATTGCCTTAAAAGGGTAAATATTGATGGCTATTTTTCGCCTTTTAGATGGAATAACCCTTGGTCTAAAGTATTGAAGGGAAAAAAAGTACTTGTAGTTCATCCTTTTGTTGAGTCTATAAAATATCAGTATGAGAATAATAGGGAGTATCTTTTTGAAAATCCAGATGTACTTCCTGAGTTTAAAGAGCTTATTTTAGTAAAGGCTGTTCAAACACAAGCTGATGCTAAAGATTCACGCTTTAAAGATTGGTTTGAAGCTCTTCAATACATGAAAGATGAGATAGATAAGTGTGATTATGATATAGCATTAATTGGTTGCGGAGCCTATGGAATGTGTTTAGCTGCACATGTAAAACGGCAAGGAAAGCAGGCTGTACATTTAGCCAGCATGACTCAAATGCTTTTTGGCGTATACGGAAAGCGTTGGCTTGATTCAGAACCAGAGTATCGAAAATATATTAATGAGTATTGGATTCGTCCTGATAAAAATGAGAAACCACAGGGAGCGGATAGAGTAGAAGGAGGATGTTATTGGTAAATTGGATTATATATTATTGTAGACTGAGATATTTCAGCTTGGAGATAATTACCAAATCATTAAAATGTCTATAAATAAAGTATTGAATAGGGGACACCGTATAGCTTGGCTCGATAATGTGAAGATGTTTGCTATGCTTTGGGTGATATTTGGTCATGTGATGACTATAGTGATTAAAACCAATGTTGATCTCTCTGGAAAAATAATGGAGCATTTCATTGTGGCATTTAATATGCCATTGTTTGTGATTATTTCCGGGTATTCGAATTTGAATACATTTAATAAAATTACAGAATGGAGAGAGTTGGTCGACTTCGTGAAGAAAAGTGTTATTCATATACTCTTGCCTGTAGTGACATTTTGTGTGATTGGGTTAACTCCAAATTTTATTTTTTCACCATTTTGGTTTCTGAATATGATTTTATATCTTATGATAGGATTTGCAGTAATACATTTTGCTGTTTATTCTATTAAGAGACAGCATTTGTTGGGGGTGTCTATTCTTTTATTTCTTTTATGTTTTATTTGGGTGAATAAAGTTTGGATAGGAGAGATGTGTACATACTATGCTGTTGGATTGTTGTGTAAACAATATGGTGTTTTTAATAAACCTAAGCGTCTAATTTTTCCTCTGTTATTAATATTGGGAATGTTAATATTTGTAATATTCTGGTTGTTTGGTGTTTATACATGTAGTGAAAGTAGTTTTTATGCTTGTACTTTCACCGATCTACTGTTACTTGGTAGATTAGACCTGTGGGTTGAACGTCAATTATTAGCAGGAATACTGAGTGTAGCAATGATCGGTCTATTTTTGAATTATGATGGCAAATATACGTTATTTAGTAAAATGGGGAGATATACTCTTTCTTTTTACTTATTCCATGCTATGATGCTTCGCCCTTTTGGTAACGATTTTATTATCAATATATTCCATAATACATGGTTTTACCAATACTTCTACGGATCGGAGGCTTTGAGATGGTGTGGGGCTTTTATCGTTTTTGTTATGATGACAATATTAAGTTGGGGACTAATTTGTATATGTAAAAAATGGAAATGGACACGTTTGTTTTGCTTAGGACAAAAAAGTAATTATTGATTGTGAAACGAATCGCTATTATTGGAAATGCTTTTGGAGGTTCAACGACTTCTTTAGCGGAAGCTTTTCTTAACCAAGGTTATAAGGTGGATTTTTATCATCTTATCTCAAGGAAAAAGAATGTGTCATACGAGACCTTTGATTTGCCTCTTCAGGGAAGTTTGTTTTCTATAGTTCCTGTTGATTCCTTTGATTATGATGGCTTGAGAAGATTTATTCCATTTGCTAGAAATAAATGTTTCTCAATGTATCAAATATCAGCTATTGATTTATCCTTAATTGGAGTAAGACGTATCATTAATCCTATTTTGATGCTATATTATAGGAAACTTGCAAAACGAATTGTTGCACAAAAATATGATTTTGTTAATGTTATAGGTCAAAGTAAGTCAACCACCTTTCTTTCTGTTATTTTACACTCAAAAGGTGTTAACATCGTTCATTCTGTTCATGAGGTGTGCGTGAACCACCAAATTGGTGATAAGCTTAGTGCTACTGTTTTTTATCTTATTGAAAAGAAGATTCCTATTAATGTTTTTAGTCAAAAATCTGCTGAAGATTTGGTAAGATTAGCAGATAATAAGTCATTAAAATATTCTGTTATACCATTTTCGCTATTTACAGGTTACTTGGAATATAATGATATAGATATACCTGAGCTTAAAGGAGAAAAAGATTATGTTCTTTTCTATGGTTTTGTTGTGGATTATAAAGGATTGGATATGTTACTTGAGGCTGCTCACAAATTAATGAATAGAGGATTTACAAAGAAAATAGTGGTGGCTGGTGGTGGTAATGTAGACTGTCTTGCTACAATAAAGAAAGAGAAAAGTTTCATTGTGATCAATCGTTGGATAGAAAACGTTGAGATTTCTACACTGATTAGAAACTGCCATATTGTTGTTTGTCCATATCTTTCATCATCTCAAACAGGTATAACGCAAACAGTGTTTAATTTTGACAAGCCTATTGTTGCGACAAAAGTTCCTGCTTTCACAACAACAATTGAAGATGAGAAGACTGGCCTTTTGGTGGATATTAATGATGTTGAAATGTTTGCTAATGCTATAATTAGGTCTTACGAAGATGTTAATTTGTATGTTGAAATGTGTAATGAAATTCGATCATTAAGACTAAAGACTAAATTAATGTGGAAAGATATAGTTATGAAATACGTGCAAAGTTATATTAACAGGTAATAATTATATGAGGAAGCTAGTAACTTAATTTAGAGGGAGATGGAAGAGGTTAAGTTGTTATTTCATAAATATTCTCCAAAATAATATTATATGTATAGGTTTGCACTTAAGTTATAAAAATGCTGAAGTACCCAGAAGCATCTTTAATTGATTAATAAGCTTTGAATAAATATAGTGGTAAATCTAAGAATTAAGTTATTTGATCCATAAATATCAGGGCGATAATGAAGTTGGACTAATAGCCTTATTATTTGTAATTGATTTGATATTAACCAATATTGTACAATGATAAAATATTATCTTGCAAAATCATTTCGTATTCCCCGCCATTTTCGTATGTCATTCTACACCTTTTTCAACCGTTTTGTTTTTTGGATAAACGGAGTACAATTTGGTACTAATATGAAGGTATTCAATAGAATTTATCTTTTTATATATGCTAAAAGCAAAATTACAATAGGAGATAATTTTCTGTTTACTAGTGGTGAAGGTTTTAATCCTCTTTGTCGAAATATGAGAGGATGTATTTGTACACAGTTTCCAGAGTCAGAAATTATGATTGGTAACAATGTAGGGATGAGTTCTACTTGCATGTGGGCAAAGGAAAGTATCATGATTGGAAATAATGTGTTAGTAGGAGGAGATTGTATCATCATGGATACAGATTGCCATAATTTGGATTGTCAAATTCGTCTATCGAAGGCAATGGATGAACAAGGATTTGAATTAGACGGACATTCGGCTAAATCTGCACCGATTGTGATTGGAGATGATGTGTTGATAGGAGCACGATCAATTATTCTTAAAGGAGTCACGATTGGTGCACGGTCTATCATTGGAGCAGGGAGTGTAGTGACGAAAAGCATTCCGGCGGATTGTATTGCAGGAGGAAATCCTTGTAGGGTTATTAGGATGAGGTAATTAATAAGTGCATAAATTAGAACGTTGGTGAATAATAGATTCAGAGATGAAGGTTGTTTGATAGCTGCTAATTCTGCTAGGGTTTGTGAAAGGGTTATATGATCGAAGATAAGTAGCAAGCTTCTTTAATTAAGGAAAACGATGAAATATATAAATAATAATAAAAGTATATTTGGTATATATCTAATTTCTCCAGCACTTAGTTTCATAATAAGCATTAATCGCATGTATAAAGGTGATTTTTCGGTATGTTGGATTGTACCTTTTGTCATGGCGACTTTTGCATATCTATTTCCTCCATATTCTGATTTTGCGAGAAATTTAGATTTGGTATATGAGTTAAAAGATATGCCTGTAGAATTAGTGTTTTTAAGAAATTCAGATTTCGTTGTACCTCTAATAGAACGTTTCTTTGTCAAGAATAATATTCCCATAGAATTTTTTAGATTCATATATACATTTGTAGTCTATTATTGGATGAACTCAATATTTTTAGATCTGTATAAGAAGAGATGTTTGAATATTAGACAAGGTTTCTACCTTTGGTGTTTGTTGTTTCTAACTATATCTTTCTTTGTATATATAATTAATTTGCGTACTTTATTTGTTAATTACTCTTTGTTATACAGTATCTATAAAATATATTATTGTGGTAAGAATAGATATTACTTATTAGCTATTTTTGCAGGATTTGTACATTTTGCGTATATTCCTGTTATAGGTATTTTATTTTTATCAAGATTTGTACGTTATGAATTAAATCTTAGTTGGAAAGTAGTAATTTCTATTTTGATTATAGTTTTATCGTCTCTAGCAGAGATGAATTTTTTTCTTGATGTAGTTAGTGTATTGCCTTTAAATGACTTGATTGCTAAAAAAATAGAGATTTATACAGTTGGTGAATGGGGAGCTAATGGTGATTTGACAAAACATATGCACACAACTAACTATATTATTTACACGACACTGGCTAGCTTTAGCTTATATTATCTGTACTTTGTTTATTTAAAGAATTATTGTTCGAATAAATATGAAGGGTACATAACTATACTTTTGGGACTTTTACTTTTTACATCTCCTGTTACATCTTTATTTACGAGATATTTAGCTTTCTTAAATTCTGCTCTTTTGTTGCATGTGATAATAGCATATTCAGATGGTAAAATACCAGGAAAGTATATACGAAACTTGTTATGTTTTCAGTTATTCACCACTCTACTTAATGTGTATGCTAATTGGAATTGTTTAGTTAATGGTAATATTATTTTTTTGTTGTTACCTGTTCCTCTTGCTATTTTTCAGACTTATGACTTTTTAGAATGGTGTAAATTACGTCTTACTGATGATTTTAATGATTTTATTAATAAATCAATATTCTCAAGACAATGAAACAAATCATTTCAGTCATAACAATCTGTTATAACTCTGAATTGTCGATAGAAAGGACGATAAGGTCTGTCCTTTCTCAAACTTATACTAATATTGAATATATTATAATTGATGGGAAAAGTTGTGATGGTACAAATGCTATCATTCAGAAATACCAAGATAATATTTCGAAGTATATAAGTGAGGAAGATTTGGGAATTTACAATGCTATGAATAAAGGATTAACTATGGCTACTGGAGAATGGGTATGTTTTATGAATGCTGGTGATGTGTTTGTAGATAATCAAACAGTTGAAAGAGTTTTCTTTACTCCAATTCAAAATAATATTGATGTTATTTATGGTTATACCATTTGTAACAATAAAAGAATGAATTTAGATCCTTTTTTTTTGAAAAAAAAGAAATCATTTTCTATGGGTTTTTGTCATCAAAGTACATTCGTTCGAAGTGCTTTAGCAAAATCGATCGGATTTGATGAGAAGTATAAGATTGCTGCTGATTATAATATGATTTATACTATTTATAAACAAGGTAAAACTTTTTATAATTCAAATACAGATATCTCAATATTTGATAATACAGGTATTTCTTCATTGAAAAGTATTCCTTTACTAAAGGAGGTTGCAAACATTATTAGAGAAGAGAATTCTATTCTTTTTTATAAAGAATATGTAAAGATATTAGTTAAGCATATAGGAAAAAAAATAATATATATATTACGATGAAAATAAAGGTATGCTATGTGATTTCTTCTTTAAGTAATCAAGGACCTCCCAATGTTTTATATAACATTATTCAGTATATGGATTTCGAGATGTTTGATGTAAGTATTATTACGATGGTGCCTGAACGGAAGATAACACGTATGGCGGAGTTTCGTGCGTTACCCATTACAATTGTACAGATGTCACCGGATAAGTACCTGAACCCCATCTCGATGTATTATGTTTTGAGAAAGGAAGTTAAGAAGATTAATCCCGATATTCTCCATACTCATTGTCCTAGATCACTATTTTTAGTTCCTTTCTTACCTAAAAAATATAAAAAGTATGGAACAGTACATATCTATCCTGGTATCCAGCAGAAAATAATGTATGGGAAATTGAAAGGTGCTATTGTTATTGCATTGAGCAATTTTTTTACTAAAAGAATAGATCTACCTATTGCATGTTCGGAAAGTGTGGCACAACAGTATTGGGACGAACAGCATTTTAAGATGATAGCTATTCCCAATGGTTGTTCTATGCCTTTATGGGGAGGAGATAAAAGGCAAAAAGAAAATATCCGGACTATATTAGGATTTAATTCAGGGCTAAGATATTTTATATTCGTAGGACGTTTTTCGAAAGAAAAAAAACCAGATATGATAATTAAGGCCTTTGAAGAACTTAGAAATGAAGGAATTGGTGTTGTATTGCTTGGTAGCGGTGATATGTACAATGAACTCAAAAGTCATGAATGTGATAATATTATCATTCCTGGATTTAAATCTAATGTTTATGACTATATGATAGCTTCTGATTATTATATTTCAGCTTCTGATGTAGAGGGGTTGGCCAATACTCTTTTAGAGAGTATGACTGTTGGGCTTCCTTGTGTCTTATCTGATATTCCGTCACACAGAGAAGTGATTGCTAAAACTACTCAACCGATAGGCTTTTCTTTCAATAATAAGAACTTATCAGATCTTAAAGATGCTATTCACAAAGTCTTGGAGTTAGATATTGAATCTACTTCTTTGTATATCAGAGATTTATTTCAAAAGTATTATACTGCAAAGAATATGTCTGAAACATATCAAAAGGTATATGTGAGAAATCTAAAATAGCAATAATATGATTACAGTTTCTATAGTCACTTATAAGACGAAATTGGAGGAGTTAGAGAAATGTTTGAATTCACTTAAATCTCCTCTTATTTCTCGTATCTATATTGTAGATAATTCTAAAATGGAAGAGATTGCAGATTTTTGTCAGCAATACTCTAATGTTATTTATATTGCTAGTGACAACGTAGGGTATGGAGCAGGACATAATCAAGCCATACATTTGGTTTTGAAAACCGATGAAAGGTACCATTTGGTCTTGAACTCGGATGTGTATTTTGAGGCATCGATAATGAATAAATTAGTAGTATATATGGATACTCACAAGGATGTGGCTCAAGTACAACCCAATGTGATTTATCCAGATGGTACGATGCAATATACTTGTCGGTTACTTCCCACACCTATTAATTTGATTTTCCGCCGTTTCTTACCTAGGTGGTTGGTAGAGAGAACTGACGATCGTTATCTACTAAAGTTTAATGACCATAAGAAAGAAATGAATATTCCTTATCATCAAGGTAGCTTTATGTTTTTCCGTACGGCTTGTTTTAATATAGTTGGATTGTTTGATGAACGATTCTTTATGTATCCTGAAGATATAGATATAACACGCCGTATGCATAAACACTATAAAACAATGTTTTGGCCGGGTGTGACTATTGTTCATGCGCATCGTGCAGCTTCATATAAAAGTAAAAAGATGTTGATAATACACATGAAGAATATGATTAAATACTTTAATAAATGGGGATGGATATTTGATTCTGAACGTAAACAGTGGAATCGTAATTTATTGAAAGAATTAAATTATAAATAGTCATCTTATAAGATGTTTTTTGGTTAGATAAATAAAATCTTAATTATGAGTTATTTTATATTTGGCGGTTCAGGGTTTATCGGTACACACCTTATTGCTTTAATTAATAATTTATATCCAAGTGCGAAAATTTATAATCTGGATATTATGGAGAATAGCCATAAAGGTAAATCTGCATATATCAACTGTGATGTTCGTTCTAATATAAACATTGATGTTCCCGTTACTTCAGAAGACGTTATCTTTAATTTCGCAGCAGTTCATCGTACTCCGGGGCATCCAGATCAAGCATACTTTGAAACGAATATTCGTGGGGCAGAGAATGTCTGTGCTTTTGCGGAAAAATTTGGAATAAAGAAGATTGTTTTTACTAGTTCTATAGCTCCTTATGGTGCAGCTGAAGATTTGAAAACAGAAGAAACTTTACCGACTCCAAATACACCTTATGGTATTTCTAAATTGGTTGCTGAAAAAATACATATAATTTGGCAGGCAAAGAAGTTGAATGAACGTCAGCTTACTATAGTTCGTCCAGGTGTGGTATTTGGTAAAGGAGAAAATGGTAATTTTACTCGTTTGTATTGGGGTATTCGTGGAGGTAAATTCTTTTATCCTGGACGTAAAGATACAGTTAAGGCTTGTATTTATGTGAAAGAATTAGTTCGTTTCATGCTTTATCGGTTAGAACATCACGATGAAGGGGTAGAACTCTATAATTGTACGTTTGAGCCTGCTTATACTATTGAACAAATAGTTGAAGTTATGAAAAAAGCTACAGGAATTCAACGTACTGTTGTCAAGATACCAGGAGGAGTCCTAATGGCTGTTGCAGGTATTGTAGGTTTGTTAGGAGGAAAAGCTTTAGGTATTTGTCCGGCTCGTGTAAAGAAATTAATGATTTCTACTAATATATGTGGAAAGAAGTTGGCTGATTCTGGGTATAATTTTCATTATACATTTGAAGAAGCGATCAGAGACTGGTATAAGGATAATGATAGTTTATATTTGAGGTGATTTATTAAAGAAAAGTTGATTTAACTTTTCGATTGTAAGAACTTAAAGGTAGATTACTTTGATAGAGACTCTTTTGGGGAATTAGCGTAACAATGAATTGATAGCAATAAGAAATGGTATAAAATAAAATGTTGAGATGTAATAAACACGTGAGTGTTTCGCATGTGAGATGAAAAAATGTAGGTCCCTAGCTTCATGCTGTAAAAAGCATGATTCTCCTACATTGTGGATTGGAAATAGCACGACGGTGCATTTCTAATCTACGCCCTGACATCGGAGGTTAAAGCCGATGTGAATTTCCCACTATATCAACTGTCTGTGAAGATCGTTGATATTTCTTTTTATTCTCATAATACTGGATAATAATATCAGATTTCTTTGTTTATATGTTGAAATATTTGTAACTTTATAGCATAGAAAACAGTAATAAGGAAACGATGGAACATTCAGATTTTGTAGTGAAATGTTATAATAAACAAGAGTTGGCCCAGATGTATTTTCCGGATTTGACAATTCGTGCTTCGGTCAATAAACTCCGGAGGTGGATGCGGAGATGCAAGCCGCTGATGAATGAGATACTATCTACGGACTTTCATCCGAAGACAAAGGCATTTTCTGTGAGAGAAGTACGGCTTATTACCTATTACTTGGGAAAGCCGGGAGAACTATAAATGATATAAACATAAAAAAGAATTACGGGAGACTGCACTTTCGCCAGCTCCCGTAGTTCTTTTTATATATCCATATACTCCTTTTGACTGTCAAAACAAGGACAAGCCTTATGAATCGAAGCACTAAGCTGATAATGTCCCAGGATTTGCGCATCCGGATACTGATGTTTGAGAATCGTCAACAAGTCAAGTAGTGCGAAGCGTTGCGCCTGTGTTCTCGTATCCGCCGGACGACCTTCTTCATCCAACCCACCTTCATAGCAAATTCCAATACTATGCCGGTTGAAACCTCGCACATGCGCACCGGGCTCCGATACCGGGCGACAATGATGAAGTTCCCCGTTACGGGTGATGTAAAAATGATACCCTATATCTTTGAAACCTCGTTGCAGGTGACATTGTCGAAGCTGTTCTACGGTGAAGGAAACATTGCAGCGCGTTGCGCTGCAATGAATCACCAACAACTTAATCTCACGTGGGAGATAGCTTTCTTCTGAATTTTCCATATCGGTCAGCAGGAGATTAATGCCCCACGCAGGACGTTACACCGATAGCCGAAATGATTGAAGTCGCGATAGTCACGATAAACTGGAGAATGTTTTTCCAAAGTTGCTTTTTCATATAAATTTGAATTAAAGAATAAATACTACTGATACATCATAAACTCAATAACCAACCCGTAACTGACGGATTAAGCTGCCGGATCCGGAGCTTCCCCGCTGCCGGAACCTCCCTGATTATCATCACCGCCATCATCAGGAAGCGGATCTTTATCCGAATCAGTGGAAGAATCACTCTTATATAATGTATAATCCAACGTCTTACACAACTTGCGGAGATCACTACCCGGATAGAAAAGCACTTTGCCCTTATTGATGCACGATGCCTTGAATTCCTTTGCCGTATCGGTAGGAGTACCGGTCTTGATACTCATACGGAAATTACCCAAATCCCCCATCTGGACGATATTTCCTTCCTCCAGTACATTGACGATCTCGAGCAAAAACTCACCGATACAACCTTCCAGTTCACCTTTGGAATAAGAAGAACGTTCAGTGATACGTTTACAAACTTCTTTGACCGTCACTTTACGACCGCTACGCGCCACTGCATAGTACTTCGGAGTTTCATTAGGTTTCAACAGGTTCTTACGAGCCATGAGAGTGTAATTCTGTGCCATAACTTTTAATTTTAAATCATTAATTTTTAATTGCCTTGTAATCGATTACATGACAAAAGTACTACATCGGGAAAGCGGCATGACGCATAGTGACGCACACAGGCGCACAGATAAAAAGAAAAAACACCGGGAGATTTGTATCGAAACTTCCCAATGTTTGATTTCAATCATTGCGATGTTTTTTTCAAATCTCCCGATGTTTTTCCGGACTCTTCAAAAAGACAAAAGGACAAAAAGGACAGATGTGACTATTGCTCATTCATCTTGGTGTAAGAACCATGGGATATCTTATTGATCTTTACTCCATTAAGCGATTTTAGCAGACGTGTTACCTTGCGATGGTTGAAATCATATTTTGCGCCAATCTGAATCGCTTCATCTGTCGTGAAACTGTCGGGCAACTCTTGAACGAAATTGCGAATAGTGTCCGGATTCTTCAGTGGACGGACCGAAGGAGACGGCATGGATGAGTGCAACAACCGGCTATGCTCGTAACAACATAGAACGATTTGAAGAGAACGCTCAAAATCAGCATCCGTGCAATAAATCTCGGAAGAAAGATCGGATGCCTCAAATTGCCGGATACGGGTCTGGATCATGCTGATGCGCATCACCAGAAAAGCATAGCGTTTCACTACGGCTTGGAGGTCATCGTTGCCTTCCAATGCCACCTCGGACAGCATACGTGAGAAAATCTCATTCAGACGGTTCCATTGCAGGCGGTTGAAATGAAAAAGAACCGGATGAGCCAGGCAGAAGTTATATAATTCAGAAACACGATGCGCGATCGGTTTGAAAGAATCTTCCAGCGAGATGCAGTCGTCGCCCATCTCTTTCCAGTGCGGGGCTTCGCGGAAAGTGTAAATCAGGGTGCGGCTGGGCAATCCGTTTTCGTAGCTGCTCAACAGGCCGTCTATTTGTCCGGGAGTACCCGTCAGCAGCAAAGCCAATTTGGGATGGCGTATATAGATCGGAATGAGGCCGTTGGCCTTGTAGGAAGACTCTATATTTTCGTGCTCAAAAGCCTTGCGGAGCATATCGTCGAAATTGCCACAATCCAGATGATTGGCTGTGGATAGCGTTTGTGCTTCCGTGTCGAAAATGATGCTTCCCTGTGGACCGTTGTCCTGCATCTGCATTTGCATGCGGGTATAACTGGTGGTGGCAGGAATGAATAACATCTTGAAAGGAGGTCTTTGCGGTTCTTCGGAGCATGCATCTCCTTTCTTTTTCTGTTTTTGACATTCTGATTGCCAGTTATTATGTACAGTCTGGTAGTTTTTCATCATGGATTCACTGGTGGAAAGAATTTCTGAATGTATTTCTTCCAACAGGTATCGACCGGTTTGGGCGATGCTTTTACCACTGGCGGCAGGCGAAAGTATGACACTGAATATATGCGTGGAGTATTTCTTATGATTATAAATTCCGAAAGTCTGCGGAAGTGCTGCGCTCAAGGCTGTGAGATCGGAAAGGAGAGCGACATCTTGTTCGCGTTCGCTTCCGTCTTCAATGATACAGTCATTCAGTAAATCGGGAAGATTATTGTACAAACTTCGGGGAAATAAAGGAGTTCCTTTCCGGAATTCCTCTCCCAACCAATAGGCTTCGTCGTCGGCATCGGAATTTTCTGTAGTACCATAAGGTCTTTTTGTCCTTATGTCCTTTTGAAAGGAAGGCCCGTTGGTTGGGGTGGAAGTGGGTGTATGTTCATTAACTTGTTTGTATCCAGACAATAAAACACTCGTTAGCTCTTCGGGACGAAAATCCGTGTGTTCGAAAAATGCGGTAAGTTCGCGTAATATGCTTTCTTGGGGATAGTGCCGACGGCAGGCTTCACAGGCAAGTTTGAAGACGTTGGAATGGCGTTGACCGGCTGTTAGCGGATGAAAGAAAATATAGGACGAAATAAATTGGGAGATTTCTTCTTCAGATACATTTTCCGGTTCTTCTTTCACAGGCGGTTCCAGAACAAATGCCTGATAAAGACTGGCAATATAACCGTTGGGGGAATAGCTGAAATAACAGAGGCGGCTTTCATCTTTACACGCCGGATCGCTTTCCAATCCGAGCAACTGGTTGTAATAACGGCTCACCAGTTGTTGCCCCTCACGATGGCGGCCTTCGATACCTTCCACATAGGCGAAGACTTTCACACCGTCGGTCGGACTTTCTATTGCTGCCACCGTATGAGGATCTGCCGCGCATCGTTGAATAACTTCCAGACGATTGGCTACATGGTCGTAATCAAGCCCGACAATATGGCTGGGGAGCAGAAAATGTTTGATGGCATGCGCTCCGTCAAATGTGCCCGCCGGAGTGAAGCAGGGGAGTTGACTCTTCAATTTCTGTGCGGCGGCATGGTCTCCTTCCGCATGATATCGGCGGATAGAGTTGATGATCGTTGCATAAACAGGATGAATACACATGATGATGACCTCAAGGAAAGACATGACTTGGGGCTTTTTTGAATACACGTTTTTGTAAACTGAGACTTTGATTTCTTCTAAGACTTTCATATAAAATTGTTTTTGTAAGATTGCGCTACCTGATTATCAGATAACGGGAACAAAGGTCGGGATATTAAAAATAGGGTTGCTTCCCTATGTGGATAGTACTTGATAAAGCAAATAAAAAATGAAATATTATAATTTATTAATCATCGAGTGACATGGCAAAAGAAAAACAGGAACCTTATGAGTTCTTAAGCAATTTGGTATTGGCTTTAATGGATACGGATCGTATTTTTAGTAACAATTTTTTCATAAGCGAATTAGCTATCTCTCCTAAAACATTAGGGGAGATAAGGCGGGGAGAGGATATGTGCATTTATCAGTATGTACGGGTGATCCGGTGTATGACGAAATATCTTCATTTAATCATTCAAATGGATATGTTGCTGAAGGAGTTAAGAATCGTATTGTCTTCCCATTGTGACTTGGTGGTCGCTACGGTTCCGCACCGTTCTTGCGGAACTTGTCAGCCGACAGAGTGGGTGGCAGTGATGCATTGGGATGGAGTGAAATTGTGATGTGGAAGTTGACAAGCCGGAGTTTTTTGTCACTAACCTATTTGTTATTCAATATTTTGTATAAATTTGTAGAATAAATAATCAATCTATCGAATATGTATATGTTAAGCACAATAATCTCTCAAACTGGTGAATGCAATGCACAGCACGCGACAGACCCTTGTTTTTTAAATCAATGGGGGTATTCTACCCTTTTGTTAATCATTATCGGGATAGGTTTAGTATACCTGCTTTTTAAGAAACGGAAATTCTTGGTAGATAACCTGAAATGGATTGCAGGTACAGTATTTATTGCAGGTTTCCTGATATATTGGTACGCTTTCAATGAGGGAGGGAGTGACAGTAATTCGATAGCATTGGCATTTAGGTCTGCTCTGTCTTCTATGGAAATGTTCGCTTCGCATTCCGATCTTTTGGAGGTTCCTAAAGAACTGCATCATGATCCTTTCTACATGACGATATTTTCTGTGATACATTTCCTGGCCGTTATAGTGAGTGCGGTTTTTATCATCAAACTGTTAGGATTCAGATTCATCTCATGGGTGCGGTTATGTGTGGCGAATCTTCCAAGTAAGAAGAAATGCCGGCTGTTTATTTTCTGGGGTGTCAATGATAATGCGATATTGCTGGCTGACAGTATAAGAAAAAAAGCGGCAGAGCCAAAGGGGAAGAATGAAGAAGGATGGGAGAATTGCAAATTCATTTTTGTGAGGTTGCTTTCTGCTAATGAAAGCAGTTCTCATGGTCGGTTCACATTCAGTCATTTCTTTAATTCGTCTCATGACGGAACTGAAAAATTCATAGAAAAGATAGAAGAGCTTGACGGCATACTGGTTAACTCTAAATTTGGAATTACAGGCCGGGTTATAGATAAAGTCAAATCGGAATTTGATTTATACAAATATCTCGGATTGAGGAGATTGGGAAACCTAATCAAGAAGTACCCGCAGGCAACTTTCTATTTTTTATCTCCCAATGAAGAACTGAATCTGGAGGCGGTGTCTGTTTTTAAGGAAATAGCGAAATGTAAAGAAGACAGAGTCCATAATCAGGTTCAGATTTATTGCCATGCGCGTAAGAACAACCAGAACCAGAAGTTGGAAATATGTGATGGGTTGAAACATCAGATTCATATCATCGACTCGTCTAATCTTGCTGTATTGCAATTAAAAAAGAATGTAAGGAATCATCCCGTGAATTTTGCAGATGTCGATACTTCGAAGGCTTGTGTAAAGAAACCTTTTACGTCGATGATTATTGGTTTTGGAGAAACCGGGCGTGACGCATTTCGTTTTCTATATGAGTTTGGGGCATTGATCGATGCAAATGGCAATAGGAATCCTCGAAAAATATATGTGGTTGATGAACATATGGATGAATTGAAAGGTGATTTTTTAATGAAAGCACCTGCCTTGAAGGAGAGGAAAAATGAGTTGGAATGGTGTGAAGAAATGTCTATCCATTCCGAACGTTTCTGGGAAAAACTCTCTGAAATCATTCATGATCTAAACTATGTTGTAATTGCTATAGGAAATGATAATGAAGGGATGGCATTGGCGATTGATCTCTACGAATATGCCTATCGATATAGGAAGGATTGTTTCAATGACTTTAGGATTTATCTGCGCGTCAATGGAAGTTGCAACACCATTCAGCTGAAGCAAATAAAAGAGTATTTTAATATTTATGGCAATACCCGGAATGTAATCATAACTTTTGGAGCGAAGGAAGAAATATTCTCATACGATGTGGTATCGACAGATGTGCTTGAAGTATTGGCAAAGGAATTTTATTATGCATATCAGAAAATTATGATTGACGCAATGCCTGGAACGAATGAGAAGGAAATTGAAGAGAAGAAGAAAGCGAAGGAAAGCCTGAAGCAAACAGCGGAAGAAGAATGGAATGCGCGTAGAGAGGCATTGCGGGACAAACATAGCTTGGATGCACAAATTAAATTGGCTTATCAGGAAGAGCAGGATAGGGCTAACGTATGGCATATCGATACCAAAAAGTTTTTAGCCGGGGCCATGGGAGAGGATGGCAAAGATAATAAGGAAAGGTTGAAAGAAATGGTTGAACTGACGCAGCGTGAAGCCCATACATTGAACTATTCTAAGGTTTGTGATGTTGTTTCCAGTACATTATTTGATAATTTGAGTAAGTGCGAACATTTGCGTTGGAATGCATGTATGGAACTGCAAGGATTTGTAACGTGTGACGGAGATAAAGATTTTCAGCAGAAGAAGCATAAATGCATCGTCGATAATGATGTTTTAAGAAGTAAATATCCGGAAACCATCCCTTATGACCAGTGTGTGGTTGAGCTAAGTTTTAGATTGAAAAAGAACTGAAAATTGTTCCGCTAATATATAAATAATGAATCATAAAATGAAAAAGTATATTCCCAATCCGGTGGATACAGGACATATCCAACTCCCGAAGGAGTTGGAATACCTGGTAGAAGAGATGGCTAAGAATGTTCATGAAGTCTGGTCGAAAACCAGAATAGAACAAGGTTGGACGTATGGAAAAAAGCGGGATGATGTGTTGAAGCAGCATCCGTGCCTGGTTCCGTATGAAGAATTACCTGAAGGAGAAAAGGTGTACGACAGAAATTCTTCGGTGGAAACTTTGAAACTGATTATGAAACTAGGGTTCAAGATCTCGAAGGATGAGGAATAGGCGCTCTGCCTGCATCCAACAAGATAAATGGTGCCCAATATTTACTGTCTGCATATCCGTTCTCACGAAGGTACTGTTGTGCTTTGATAAGAGCCTGTCGTTCGGATAACCCTGAAATGATGTTCTCATAGAATTTAGTCATGAGAAGCATGGAGGCCTGGTCGTCAACAGCTGAAAGTGTCATGAGGATGGTTTGTACTCCTGCATTTTTGAAGCCTCGTTGAAGACCGAAAAGACCATCCGCACCAAGAGTACCTTGACCGGTGTTGCAGGCAGAAAGAACAACCATACGACAACCGCGGAGGTTTAGTGCACTGATTTCATCTGCACGGAGCAGTCCGTCGTTATTCTCTTCCGTGGCATTGGCGCCGGACATAATCAGGAAGCAATGCTTCATCGCATCATCGGCTTCACGTCGCTTCAATTCTTTATAGTCTCCGTGAGTAGCTATGTGAATTAACGAAACAGCTTTGCCGTCGAGTGCCCGGAACTGCTTTTCCGTTCCGTTTTCACCTACGAATAGATTGGTTTTAATCTTCTTTTCTTTCAACAGGGAATTTACGTTATTTACTTCATTGAGCGTATATGGTAACTCATGATACCCATTCTGTCCGTTACGGAATTTCCCGGAGTTATGATCTGTAGAAACAATATTGCGGACTTTGGTTGAAGCCATTTCGTAGTCCAATCCTCCGAAAAGTGCGGCTGATGAGTAGTTCAGCGAAACTCTGTCGAGTGCGATTTCTTTTGTTGACGATAAACGATAGACGGCTTTCCGGAATGCTAACGGCAGGTTACCCGCTCCATACGGAAGATATTCTACAGGCAACTGGTGAAGTATCCCGTCAGGTGAAAAATAAATGGTATCTGCTTTGCTGATATATTCATCCAGCGCTTTCCAGAAATGTGCCCCGTTTTCGGTTGCGGTGAAAGCCGTAGGCGATTGCATCTCTTTCAATAGCAATTTCTGACTCATTAACTTGATTGCGGTGGGAGACGCGTCGCCCGGACGAAGTACGAAAGCGACCAGATGTTTGTCCGGAGCTAGTAATTCATCGTCTATGAGAGCAAATTCTATGGCGATGGAGTTTCCATGCAGATGCTTTTGTACGTCTTGCCATTTGACGGAAAGATAACGGGTATAGTCGCCGAAATCAGTAGACTTTCGCATCAGGTTCAGTTGCAACTGTTCATACTCCTCTTTCTGGCGGATGATATTTTTCTGTGCTTCCGTCTGATTGGTTGCATTCGGGAGTTCACTTTGCATGGATAAAATTTGTTCCGCCATAAGGGCAGCCTTGTTGTATTGGTCGAGCAGAGACTTATCTCCCGAAGCGCGGATCAGAGACTCCAGTTCAATAGACGAATTAAGCATAATACCTTTCGAAAACAATAATGCATCGTAACCTAACCGGGCAAAACGTTGTTTTTGTTCAGGCGTACCTGTTGCGGCGATATTGGCTGCACGGAGGGGAATACTGTCCAGTGAGGAACGGATATCCTTCCAGAATGCCAGGCGTTCATCGGCTTTCGAGAGACGGAAAAGATTACGCAGTGCGGTTGTTTCGCCGGAGAGGAAAGGTTCCATATAGGCTAATGCCTTGTCGGTCTGTCCTTGGGTATAATAGATATCGGCGATAGTCCCTAATGCGGAGACATACATCAACCCGTCTTCTCCCCATTGCAGGCGATAAGCATCCAGTTGTTCAAGACTCTCTTTTAATAGCCTGTTTAAAACCGCCATTCGCTGACGTTCCGCATCCTGTTCTGTCTGTCTGGCGGCTGTCTCATTGCCCATCATGGTGTGGCAACGATTCAGACTGCTAAGTGCATCCTGATATTTTACATCACTACCGGGAAGAACTTTGTAAATGTCTGCAGCCTGTTGGTAGTTTGCTGCCGATTCTGCATATTGTTTCTGTCGGTATAAGATACTTCCTCTGGAACGGAGAATTTCCCCCATCTTGTCTGACTTATCACCCGTCGGAAGCTGTTTTTCGGCTTTTGCAAGTATTTCGAGGGCTTTTCCATACTCCTTGGTAAATCCATAATTACGGCATAATGCAATGGAGGTGTCTACATATTTGTCCAGTCTGTCCGGCAACATCTGTGCATAAACCGACAGTGCCTGGTTGAGCATACGATTGGAGGCCTCATACTTGGCAGCAATGCTATAATTGAGTCCGCCCAGATAAGATTCCAATGCAAATTTAGCCTGTTCGGCAGGATTGTTGCGAAGGATGTCTGCTGCCAGTTCGTAGTATTCGCCGGCGGATGCGTGATCTTGTATTCCGGAGAGAAATTGCGCATAGTAGTGGCGTACCTTAAAAACGATCTCCTTATGGGTATTCACATCGCATTTCTTTAAAGCATCCAGAAAATGTGCCCTTGCCTTGTCGTTGTCACCTATACTGGCAAAATACTGGGCGCGCTCGGTCAGGCAACCGGGCTCGTCGCAAGGCTTTTCCAGTTCTTTTTTATTGTGAGCTTCTGCCAATTTCATATATTCCAATACTTTCGGCTGATTGTTCAATTCCAGATAGATGGACGATATCCAATTGAGAAGTTGCTCGTATTCTTTTGAATCGTCAGGAAAGATATTGAAGGCCTGCTCATAATAAGTTACCCCTACGTCTTTACGTTCCGACAGGTAGTACAACGAACCTATCTGCTGGAGTTGACGGGCTACTGAAAGGGACTTTTCGCCATACCTCTTTTTACTGATGGCTATTTCTTCTTCTACGATGGCACTTGCTTTATCCATTTCTCCTAAAGCTATGTAGCAGCGGGCGAGATTGAGATGAAACATGGATGCCTGTTCGGGACGAGGCTGAATGCGACTGCACAGTTCCCATGTCTTGCTGTGAATTTCTGTTGCTTTATGATAGTCTTTTGCAACAGTCAGGTAGTAGAGTCCTGTGTTGTTCAGGGAGGAAATATATTTGATATCTGTTTCACCCAGTATGGTCTTGCGCATATCTGCTGCCATTTGTGTATAGGTTAGTCCTTCGGGACGCTCCAGATTCAGATAACAGCGGCCTAAAATGTGCAGGCAGGTAGCACGTTCCGCACTCTGTGTCTTTCCCGTTTTGACATATAATTCGTCCGCTTGTTTCAGTTGGGTAATGGCGGTTGTGTAATCTTGTTTACTTTCTAGTTTTTGAGCTTCTTCAACCAGTAGGTCGGCTTGGCTTGCAGTCTGTGAATAGGCTGTCAGACACAGACAGGCTAATAGAGATAGAATGAATTGTCGCATATAATAGAGATTTTAGTAGATTAAAATAAGATCAAGGCAAAGCTCCCGTCTCTCTTGCTTCTATTGGTGATCGAGACGATGATTTTATACCGCTCGTCCGAGCTAACCTTTTCTTTTCGGAAAGGAAGCCCTTTCCGGACGCTGTCATTACATTTGTATTCCCGTTCACTTTTCGATTGATAACCGATTGTCTTTATTTTCCAACTGAAAGAACGGTTCACCTCTGCCACACAGCCTATCCGCGAGGTTCCCGAACAGCTCGGAATCTCGAAAGTACAGGTCTGACCGGCAGCCACCATTTTGGTATCTAATCTTACTTTGTTGGCGGAATCCTTATCACCTCTCATCCTCGCTTCTGCTGCATACTTGTCCGCGATTTCATAGATTGTTTCATTATCAACGCAGGCTTGAATAAATTCGTAATCAAAGACCAGATGTCCTTTCAGGCTCAAGACATCGCCCTGAGTTTGTTTGACGGTTAATGGGATAGGGGCTGCATCACGCAGCGTTTTGCTTACTGCCAGCAGTTGCTCACCACTGGCAAAGCCGCCTTCCAATGCTTCACATGCTTTCTTACAGGCGTCGAACACCATTTCAAAGGGTGTCGTTGTCTGTGCATTGACACTTATTTGCCCTCCGATGGAAAAAAACAGGAGGATGAATACTCTGAAAATAGTTTTCATGCTCATTTTTATTCTGCATTCATTGTGTTATTGAATAGGATTAAGTACCACACGAAATCCGATATGTGGTTCTGATGTATCGTAAGTCTGTACGCTGCGATGGCGAATGTCCATATCACGTTCGTTGGCCAGGTAGCTGCCTCCTCTCACAATCTTTTTATGGTGTCCGGGATTTTCTGCCGGACCTTGGGGATCTGTGACCCGTGTATTTTCGTACCGGTTCATCCAGTCTGTACACCATTCGGCGGCGTTGCCTGACATGTCGTATAAGTCGAACCCGTTTTCGTGTTTCTCACCAACGGGATGCAAGCGTTCATTGGCATTGGAGGCGTAGTAAGCTACATCACGAATGTTGTCTGAACCGGCATAAGGATAACTTTCGCCTCCGGTGGCTGCATATTCCCATTGCGCCTCCGTAGGGAGGGAAAAAGGTAAACCGGTGAGCTTGTTCAGCTCCTTGGTGAAGGCTTCGGCATCATTCTACGTTATATGTGTCATAGGCAGCATGCCTTTTTCCGTAACAATGGAGTCATTCATAACGGCATACCACAGCGAGCGTGTTACTTCGTATTTACACATATAATAATCGGAACTCAATACAACGGTGTGCTGTGGTGAGTCATACCCTTTTCCTGTAGCTTTTCCCATGATGAATTCTTTGTTTTTGGCCGGAATCAGCAGCATATTGTTCATCATGTCCACCAGGGAGCGGAGCTGGGGCAGTGTGATCGTAGGATTCCATTTTACGTCTACCCATTCTTTCTCTCTGTCTTTTATATCCCTGTTTCCGGTGTTGTTCACGGAGGCGCGTCCGTCATTCCGGAGCGCGTTGAATTCATGCAGGATAGAGTCGCACGTCGATTTCAAAGAACTGTCCGGGTGTTTCTTTATGAAACTACTGTAATCGTCATAAGTGCGACACTCCTTGAATTCCAGTTTTTGTTCTGCCGTTCTTTGGATGGAAGTATAAGTTTTGCTTCCTGCTACTATTAATAATAGGGCAATGAAAGTCATCATAAGCCATTTGGCAGATACATAAGAAGGCTTTGACAACATTTGCTTCAGGAGGTCACCTTTTATATCTTTGAATCGGGCTACTCGTGAGTTGCTATAAAATACAGCTTGAAAGTCTTTCAATCCACTAATGTCCGGGGGGAGTTGCAGGGTAGCGAAATCATAGCTTTCACTTTCCTGCGGAGCAATCGGAATGATATTTATCTGTTTGGGGGTTCTACTTTGACGATGTAACGCACGGCCTAATTCTATCCGGACAAAATCGATCTCTCCGGTACGGCTGATCTGTTTAATTTCTGTTTCAAACTCTTCATTGGTCAAGGACGCCATCCGTTCGTAGAAAGCCACTTCTTCCATGTCCCATGTTGCTTTTTCGCCTGCCTCAACCGCTTCTTCATTGAGCGGGCGGATCGTTGTAAACGTCTCCGGCACCATGAACATAATGAAGTCTTTACACTCATCAATGCGGCGAATCAACTCAACATCAAACCGACCGTTTAAATTGTCTTTGTCAAAGCTCACCCTTTTGCGGAATCCGGATTCTTCCAGCATCAGTTGTAGCATTTCAGGCTTGTCGCCCGAACATTTCTTACGGTAACTAATGAATATGTCGTAATTATGCTTGCTCATCAGCTGCTAAGATAATAAAAAGAAACAGATTTGTCAATCTTAATCGAAATTTATTTTTATCTTTGAAGTTCAGTAAACAGAAAAAAGAAATATATATGAAAAAAGTAATTTGCAGTGAGAAAGCTCCGGGGGCTATCGGCCCTTATAGTCAGGCGATAGAAGCCAATGGTATGGTATTTGTGTCCGGTCAGTTGCCTATCGATGCCGCTACGGGACAGATGGCGGAAGGCATAGAAGGACAAGCGCGCCAGTCGTTGGAGAATGTCAAACACATTCTTGAAGAAGCAGGATTGACAATGGGAAACATTGTCAAAACTACTGTATTTCTTCAGGATATGTCCCTGTTTGCAGGGATGAACGGTGTGTATGCCACGTATTTTGACGGAGCTTTTCCGGCACGTTCGGCGGTTGCCGTAAAAGCTCTGCCAAAGGATGCGTTAGTAGAGATTGAGTGTATCGCGGTTCGCTAACAAATCTGCGACAATGAAACTGCTGCCTCCTACAAAGATCAGATCTTTGGGGGGGCAGTTCTTTTTTGCCGCCTGTACAGCTTCTACAACAGTGGGGTAGGTGGTACCTTTCAATCCAGCTTCTTCTGCCAATGCCAGCAGTTCATTTTCCGGAAGCGCACGTTTGACGCTTGCTTTGGTAAAATAATAGGTGGCATATTTCGGCAATGCTCGCAGAACCCCCCGGATGTCTTTGTCATTGACCATGCCGAATACAAAATGGATCTCCTGATCGAAGGTTTTGTGAATGACATTGAGCTGTACATGGATATATTCGATTCCATCCACATTATGTCCCGTGTCACAGATAATATCCGGATAGCTGTGCACTTTCTGCCAACGCCCCATCAGACCGGTGAGCTGACATACGTTTGCAAGACCTTCGCGATAGTCCTGGGATCTGATGTTGTAGTTCAGACGGTTCAGTGTCGCAAGGGCTTTTAGGATGGTGAACATATTTTCGAATTGGTAAGCTCCGCTCAACTCGGTGAAAAGTCCTAAAGGAAACATCTCATTGTGGATTTTGATAGCATCTTTTCTTTTGTCGAGTATCTGGTCTAGCGCACGTAGACTGTCTGGCAGGTCTAACATGAGTAATGCTTGCCGCATCTGATTTGCCTCTTCTTCTGACTGTTCGTCCATTGCTTCGATCATTTCGCGCATGCTCTGAATTGCGTTGTCCATCACCGGTCTTATTTCTTGCAACTTCGAATAAGGAACTATTTCCATGTCCCAGTACCGGGTATTTTCACGGGCATATTCGATGGGCGCATTCTTTTCTTTGGCTTTCATGGTAAATACACGTTTCACCGCCCCTTGGGCTCTGCCGATAATGACCGGAACTCCTTCTTTGATAATTCCGGCTTTCTCTTTGGCAATCTTCGTCAGCGTGTCACCCAGATATTGGGTGTGGTCGAGGCCTATGTTGGTGATAACGCACAAATCCGGATGGATGATATTCGTACAGTCCAATCTTCCGCCCATGCCTACTTCGATAACTGCTACATCTACTTTCTGGTCGGCAAAATAACGGAATGCCATAGCGGTGGTCAGTTCGAAGAATGAAGGGTGCAGCGGCTCGAAGAAGGAGCGATGCTCTTCTACGAAATTGACTACATACTCTTCCGGTATCATCTCACCGTTGATACGGATACGTTCGCGGAAGTCGATTAAATGGGGGGAGGTGAATAGCCCTACCCGGTAACCGGCGCATTGTAATACGGCTGCGATAGTATGCGAGCAGGAACCTTTTCCATTGGTTCCGGCGATATGTATCGTTTTGAATTGTTGATGAGGATGCCCGAAATGTTCGTCCAATTGATGTGTGGTCTCTAAACCCGGCTTATATGCTTTGCTTCCTATTTGTTGAAACATTGGCGCACTCTCATATAAGTACTTTAAAGTGTTCTGATAGTCCATGTTTTATAATATTTAACGTCGGGCAATCTTTATTGCCCGCTAATTTGTTTATCTTTAGAACCGTCAATCTGACTATAAATGGGGGATTGGCGAATGAGATTGCAAATATCAACATTTAAATCTAAGAAATCATGGGAACTAAGAAAAATTTTGTGCTAGACACGAATGTTATTCTTCACGACTACAATTGCTTGAAGAATTTTCAGGAAAATGATATTTACCTCCCTCTTGTTGTACTCGAAGAACTGGATAAGTTCAAAAAAGGAAACGAGCAGATAAATTTCAATGCTCGTGAGTTCGTGCGCGAATTGGATGTGCTGACAAGCGACGAGCTTTTCTCCGACGGAGTGAAGCTTGGCGAAGGATTGGGACGTCTGTTTGTGGTGACGAGCAATGTACCGGCTACCAAAGTGTGGGAATCGTTTCCTATAAAGAAACCCGACCATTTGATTTTGGCGGCAACCGAATACCTGACCGAAGAGGATCCGGAAATGATGACTATTTTGGTGACCAAAGATGTGAATCTGCGTATGAAAGCTCGTTCCATCGGTTTGCTTTGCGAGGATTATATTACGGATAAGGTGTATAACGTAGATGTGTTCGAGAAGTCCAATGAGATCTTTGAAAATGTAGATCCGGCATTGATCGACCGTATTTATTCTTCAAAGGAGGGCATTGACTTGAGTGAATTCGACTTTAAGGATTTGATTCACCCCAATGAATGTTTTATATTGAAGAGTGACCGGAATAGTGTGCTTGCACGCTACAATCCTTTTACCCATTCTATTATCCGTGTGATGAAAGGCAAGAATTATGGAATCGAACCACGGAATGCGGAACAGAGTTTTGCTTTTGAGATTCTGAATGACCCGGAAATCAAACTGGTGGCTCTGACTGGAAAAGCAGGAACGGGGAAGACATTGCTGGCTTTGGCTGCTGCTTTGGGCAAACTGACGGATTACAAACAGATTTTGCTGGCACGTCCTGTTGTGGCGCTTTCCAATAAGGATATCGGTTTCCTTCCGGGAGACGCGCAGGAGAAAGTGGCTCCTTATATGCAGCCGTTATTTGATAACCTGAACGTGATAAAACGTCAGTTTGCTGCAAACTCTACCGAAGTGAAGCGCATAGAAGATATGCAGAAAAGCGAGCAGCTGGTGATTGAAGCTCTGGCATTTATCCGTGGTCGTAGTTTGAGCGAAATGTATTGCATCATCGACGAAGCGCAGAATCTGACTCCGAATGAAATAAAGACAATCATCACCCGTGCAGGTGAAGGTACGAAGATGGTATTTACGGGAGATATCCAACAGATTGACCAACCTTATCTGGATAGTCAGTCCAATGGTCTGGTATACATGATTGATCGTATGAAAGACCAGAATATCTTTGCACACGTCAATTTGCTGAAAGGTGAACGAAGTGAATTGAGTGAGTTGGCAAGTAACTTGCTGTAATGATGAAAAAATAAATTTGGCACGGATTACACGGATTTCACGGTTTCTCCAATTATCTTAAACCGCGTAATCCGTGTAATCCGTGCCTGATTTTTACTTCTTGCTTTTCTTTATTATTCTTTCTTTCCGAAATATTTCAGGAACTGTGTACGTTCGAATGTATTAACACCCTGAACATCCTTAATATTCAGTTTGCCTTTGAATTGAGCTATATTTTTGAATCCTTTGCGTTCCATCCATGCAGAGAGGAAGCGGTTGGCTTCTCCGATGAATGCATTTGTATTCAGATAGACTGCACTGCAAACTTCTACGGCTGAAGCACCGGCAAGGATAGCTTTCACTACTGATTCTGCGTTGGCAACACCACCGGAAGCTGCATAGTCGATTTTGTCTACTACTGCAGACGCAATTCCGATCCAACGTAGCGGAGTGGCAAGGTCGGAAGCATTGCTGAATACTTCTCCTGAAATATGCTCCATCTTTTCGATGTTGATGTCCGGTTGATAGAAACGGTTGAAGAGAACAACTGCTGCTGCACCGTTGGCATACAACTGATCGATTAATGCCACAGGATTCGTCAGGTTATCACCCAGTTTCATGATTACAGGTATCTTGACTGTTTTTTTGATGTGGCGGAGAATATCAATGTGGCGTTGTTCGAATGAACCGTATGTATATTGCACTTCCGATTGCAGGGCAAGGATATTGATTTCCAATGCATCGGCACCGGCCTCTTCAATCATCTTTGCAAAGTCAATCCATTCGGAATCAGTGTAGCAGTTGATGCTGGCAATGATAGGAATGGGGCATACCTTCTTGCTTTCTTTTATTAAAGTCAGGTATTCGGATAGCTTGTGTTCACGGATGTATTCTTCCAGATAGTCACTGGCTTCCGGATAGAAAGCCGGATCTTTCAGTTGGTCTGCTTCCAGCATGATTTGTTCCTCAAACAGTGATTTCAGAACAATTGCACCGGCACCATCTTCTGCCAATTTTTTGTTTTTGCCGGCACTGTTGGTCAGCCCCGAGCTACTAATGATGATAGGGTTTCTAAGGGAAAGCCCTGCGAAAGTAGTTTTTAAATCGGTCATAGCAATATGTTTTTTTTAACACTTAATCAGTAAATTCGTTCTCCGAAAATCTTGCTTCCTACTCGTACCAGCGTACTTCCTGCGGCAATGGCTTCGTGGTAGTCATGTGACATTCCCATTGATAGCTCACAGAAAGTATCGGAGTGGATGAACCAAGTTGTTTTTATCTCGTTAAAGAGCCCATTTAGTAAACAAAATTCCCGATTGATTTGTTCAATACAATCGGTGTTGCTGGCCATCCCCATTAAGCCGCAGATGCGTACATGAGTCAGCTCTTTCCATTCTCCGGCATTCAACATCTCCTTGCATTCTTCGGGACTGAAACCAAATTTGGTTTCTTCCTGCGCAACGTGAATCTGCAACAGGCAGTTCACTGTACGTCCCGCTTTGACAGCTTGTTTGTTGACTTCGACCAGCAGTTTATAACTATCAATTCCATGAATCATCGCTACGTATGGTATCATGTATTTGATTTTGTTCGTCTGCAGGTGTCCGATGAAATGCCATTCAATGTCTTTGGGCAAACTTTCGTATTTAGCTGTCATTTCCTGCACTTTGCTTTCTCCAAAAATACGCTGTCCCGCCTGATATGCTTCTTCTATCGCTTCATTGGGATGGAATTTTGAGACAGCAACCAGCCGGACTCCTTGCGGGAGTTCGGCCAGCACTTGCTTTAAATTGTCAGCAATACTCATTGTTACTTATGCTTTTGACGGATCAAACTCCGGTTTGTCATTCGGTTCGGCGCTGTAAGGATATACATCCATGAGCGGAGTTTCGGATACCATACCGATCTGATAATCAGCCATGGTTCCTTTCATCCCTTCATCCAGCTTCTTGACTGCGTCACGCAAGTCGGCAGCTTGTACCAATACTTGAGTGGAAGTCTTTTTTTCAGCACCGCTTTTTTCATCCAGAGTGATGAAAATAAGTTTGCATTTGAACCAGCGGTCGGCACTTTCTTCGTCGCTGGGGAAAAGTTCGCTATAGTTGGCACGTTTAATATCCGAAACGGTAAATTCTCCGGAGATAAACGGAGTCATTTCTTCAATAATCCGTGCTTCTGCTTCTGTAAAACTGAGTGCGTCAACAAGATAAGGTTCAGTTACTTTCTTCTGCATTCCGTTTTCCATTACTTTTTCATAACGGATCTTGCACTCAAACCATGTATGCATTGCCATAATTTTCTTCCTTTTTAATTAATTGATTGATGTAAATTGCCTACAAAGATAAACAAAATCCCAAAGTAAGTGCCGAAAGCTTTTTATTTTCTTTTATGTAGATTCTTTAGTTCAAATGAAAGCATGACACGGAAAAGTCCGATGATGAGGAAAGCAAAAGAAATCATATACACTGCGTAGAGCGCTCCTATGGCGGGTTGCCATAATATTAAAAGAGAGCACAGGATGGCAAGAATACCGAAAGCCATGTACCAGCCCCAGTCGCGGGTTCCGTAACGTTTCAGGTCGATGGAATAGCCGGTGGAGGAGAAGCCGCGGAACATAAGCCAGAAGGCGATAATGAAAGGAATAACTTCCATACTGACCATCGGATAGGCAATCAGGTAAATACCCAGAACGAGGTCGATCAGTCCTCCTACGATATACCATCCCCAGCTCGGGACGCCTTTCCGGTTGCTAAGAGCGAAGATGATTTCCAGAATACCGCTTATCAGCATCGATACACTGAAAATGATGCTTAGAGCTACATAGGTGCTTACGGGTGAGAACATGAGCCAAAGGGCTACAATGATATACACGATTCCCAAAAGAAGAGAAGTCCACCAATTTTTTACTGAATGTTGAATCTCATTGAATACAGTTTCCATACATTTTATATTTTAAATTGAACACTAAAGTGATTTCGTTGGTGAATAACAAATTGAATTTAGAAAAGGTTTTCCGTGAACATATTTGGGGGAATAGTTGTTTCCTTATAAAGTAAATTTTAAATATACATGCATTATGGCAACAACAAATTTCAAAGGACAACCGGTGAAACTGATCGGTGAATTTATACAAGTAGGTAAGGTAGCTCCTGACTTCGAGCTGGTAAAAACAGATTTATCTTCTTTCTCTCTGAAAGATTTAAATGGTAAAAATGTGATTTTAAATATTTTCCCTAGTCTGGATACCAGCGTATGTGCAACTTCTGTACGTAAGTTTAATAAGATGGCTGCCGGACTGAAAGATACGGTAGTATTGGCTATTTCTAAGGATCTTCCTTTTGCACACGGCCGTTTCTGTACGACAGAAGGTATTGAAAATGTAATTCCATTGTCTGATTTCCGTTTCTCTGATTTCGACGAAAGTTACGGAGTGCGTATGGCAGATGGGCCGTTAGCAGGACTTTTGGCTCGTGCCGTAGTTGTGATTGGCAAAGATGGCAAGATTGCATATACGGAACTTGTTCCTGAAATCACTCAGGAGCCTGATTATGACAAAGCCTTAGCTGCGATACAATAATAAAGTATTAAGTATAAAGTATTAAGTATTAACCGCGGCAAATCAGCGGCTACGACTAATACTTAATACTTAACACCTAATACTTATTTAAACTTTTTGACCTAATGGGAACTGGTAAAAAGGCTTGGTAAACTGCCATAGCTCCGTTCTTGTTAGGTTGTGTTTTTTCTACACTAAACCTCAACTATCATGAACAAAATGAAAACTCTATTCATCGCCCTGTTATGTATGGGCGGTGGAACTTTATCGGCCCAAACTGCCGATAGTACACAAACTTCTCCCTGGACAAAAGAAGGATTTGCCGGACTGAAACTAACGCAAGTGAGCCTCACTAATTGGGCTGCCGGAGGTGATAACTCTGTTGCCTTTGACTTGCAGGGCACTTATCAGATTAACTATAAGAAAGGAAAACATCTGTGGAATAACCGTATTGAACTGGCTTATGGATTAAATAAGACTGGTGATGACGGAACCCGGAAAGCGAATGATAAAATCTATTTGAATACGAATTATGGCTATTCTATTGCCAAAAACTGGTATGCCAGTGCGTTCGCCACTTTCCAGACACAGTTTTCTCCGGGATATGACTACTCTGTTAATAAAGACATTGCTATCTCCGAATTTATGGCTCCTGCCTATTTGACTACCGGTTTGGGCTTTACGTATGATCCGGGTAAGATATTTACCGTTGTATTGTCTCCGGCTGCGTGGCGCGGAACATTTGTACTCAATGACCGTCTCTCTGACGAAGGAGCTTATGGAGTTGATCCGGGCAAACATCTATTATCCAGCTTCGGTGCTAACTTGAAAGGAGAAGCTAAATATGAATTCTTAAAGAATATGACAGTATATTCACGTTTGGATCTATATTCCGATTATCTGCATAAGCCGCTGAACATAGATGTGAACTGGGAAGTACAAATAAATATGATTATCAATAAATGGTTCTCAACCACACTTACTACTAACCTGATGTATGACGATGATGTGAAAATCGTGCAAAAGGATGGTACAAAAGGTGCTCGTGTGCAATTTAAAGAGATATTGGGAGTAGGAGTTCAGTTTAATTTCTGAGTACCAAGTATCCAGTATTAGGTATTAAGTATTACCATGGCTGTTTGATTAATTGTGTAAACAACAATTAGAGCAAAATACCAGCTACGGTTAATACCTAATACTTAATACTTAATACTTATTTTTTCTTTTTCAGCCCTTTATAAGCCAGAAAACCGATTACCATTACCACCACTGCTATAATGACATAGCCAATTTCGTGACTGTATTCGGTTGCCATTACATAGACATCATTAGTCGTTTTGAGGTCTGTAAAACGGTAAATCAGGTATCCGAGCAAAGCTAATATACTGTTCCATATAGCAGCGCCGAGAGTTGTATAAAGCAGGAAAGAACCTATTTTCATGCCGGCTAATCCTGCGGGAATACTGATAAGTTGGCGTACAGCCGGAATGAGGCGGCCAAAGAAAGTGGAAGCTGCACCGTGCTTTCTGAAATATTCTTCCGCATGATGTATTTTTTCTTCATCAATAAGGCACATGTGCCCTAAACGACTGTTAGCAAATTTATAAATGATAGGGCGACCCAGCCAACGGGCGAGGTAATAATTTACTAATGCACCGATATCGGCTCCTATGGTTGCAAATAGGATGACGAGAAAGATATTCATACTGTCGTCAGCCATTGCTTTCCATGCGGCAGGTGGCACTATGGCTTCCGAGGGGAAGGGAATAAAAGAGCTTTCGATAGCCATAAAAATGGTGACTACCCAATAGTTCAAGTTTTCTAATACCCATTTAAGAAGTTCTGCTACTGATTCCATGTTTTTTGAGGATAGAATTTATAAATTGATTTATTTTTTTCCTTTCGTTTTTTTCTTATTCTCTTTTTTCATGCGTTCCCATACTTCTTTGAGAGTTCTTTCGTCTTCTTCTCTATGTTCGGGACTGTTCAACAGATCCAGAATCATGTCTTCTTCCAATGGATGCTCGCATTCCTTATTATATTTAAAGAAGTTGTCGATTTCGCCGTGCATAAGGCAAAGAACACTCAATTTCTCCGTCACGTCTTCGTATTTCGGATTCATCTGGTATGCTTTCTCAAAGTATTCTTTCGCTTCGAACAGATAGTCACTTTCCGAATAAGCAGAGGCAATCATATACCACATTTCTATGTTAGGGTTCGTCTCTATCGCTTTTTCGAAAGAGATGGCAGCTTCGTCTTCCAGTTCCTCTGCGAGGTATAGTTTCCCCTCTGTCAGATAAATCAATCCCTCATTCGGGTTTATCTCTTTGGCTTTTTCGCATAACTCATGCGCTTCTTCATACCTTGCCAGATGTGACAGGGCGAAAGCTTTGCTGGTATAAGTGTCTATCAATAAAATAGACTGTTTGTCTCCGTTTTCTTCAAAACGTGCGATTACTTTGTCGTAATAGTCATCGGCTTTCTGCCATTCTTCTTTATTGCCGTAGGATATTCCCATAAACATATAACCCAGTTCGGGGGGAATGGATTTGAACTCAATCGCCTTTTGGTAATTCTCGATGGCCTCATCCGAATTGTTCAGATAGAAGAAACAATGTGCCTTGTAGGCGTAAGCTTCTCCGTACTGATCGTCGGCTGCCAATGCAAAATCACAGGCTTCGATGGCTTTGTCTATTTGTTCCTGAACAAAGTAACATTTCACCAGCCCCATCCAGTAGGACGGGTTGAACGGGGATTTGTCAATGAGTTTGTTGTAATAGGTGATGGCCGGTTCTACCTGATGGGTCGATGCCAGATAATCGGCTGTGAGAGCCATATATTCTTCATCTTCGGCATAGCGGGATTTCCCTTTGTCGAGCCATTCTTTGGCTGCTTCCGGATATCCCATGTCCAGATAGAGAAAGACAACATCAATGATTGTTTCCAGTTCGTCGGCATCCGCTATTGTGCTTAACAGCCATTGGGCTTCTTCCAGTTTTCCTCCATTCAGCAATAGTTCGGCTTTCAGCAGTTTCACTTCGGAGTCAAATTCTTCGGTAATTGAATCTGCCACTTTCTTTGCTTTTTGTAGCTTTTGGGTGTCCAGGTAAAGATAGGCTTGTTCTATAAGCAAATCTGTATTTCCCGGATGTATTTTAAGCCCGTAAGTGATTGCTTCTTGTGCTTCTTTGAATTTTCGTTCGGAGGCATACCAGTCAGCGATGTCAGCCAATTGGTCAGCATCCAGATAAAGTTGTCGGTTTTCTGCTTTTGCTTCTTCGTAGTTTGTGATTAGTGTGACTAGTTCCTTTTTTGCTGATGGTGAATTTTTCCTACCCATTTTATTTTAGATTTTTAATTGCTAAGATGGGGCTGTTGCAAAAGTTTTGATGATGATCCTTTTGACACAGCCCCATTGTAAAGTTAAGCTTGAAAGCTTAGTTATTTATTAATCTTCCCCCATGTGTCTTTCAACCCTACTGTGCGGTTGAAGATTAGTTTTTCCGGGGTTGATTCTTTATCGATATTAAAGTAACCGATCCGTTGGAACTGCAGGTAGGAGAGTGGAGGCAGGGTAGCTGCGAACTTCTCTATGTAGCAGTTGGGCAGAATTTTCAATGAGTCCGGATTAATGATTTCCTTCATGGCTTCCAGTGCTTCACAATTTTTTGCTTCGCGGATGGCAGCCAGTTCGTCGCGTGGATTTTCCACTTTCCACAGGCGGTCGTACAAACGTACTTCTGCTTGCAGGCAGTGGTTACAGCTTACCCAGTGGAGCGTACCTTTCACCTTGCGGTTAGCATCCGGCATACCACTGCGGGTATTTGCGTCATATTCGCAATATACTTCTGTGATTACACCGTTTTCGTCTTTCTTGCAACCGGTACATTTCACGATATAAGCATTTTTGAGACGTACTTCCTGTCCCGGTGTCATGCGGAAATATTTCTTGGGAGCATCTTCCATGAAGTCTTCGCGTTCCATCCACAACTCGCGGCTGAACTCGATCAGGTGACTTCCTGCTTCCGGATCTTCCGGATTGTTGATTGCTTCCAGTTCCTCAACCTGTCCTTCCGGATAGTTGGTGATAATCAGTTTTACCGGGTTGATAACGGCAGATATACGGGTAGCACGGCTGTTCAAATCATCCCGGACAGAGCTTTCCAACAGGGCGATGTCGTTCAGGGCATCGTAAGTGGTATAACCGATTTTATCGATAAACTTATGAATGGACTCCGGTGAATAACCGCGACGGCGGAAACCGCAGATAGTCGGCATACGGGGGTCGTCCCATCCGTTTACCAATCCTTCTTTCACCAGTGTGAGCAGGTTACGTTTGCTCATCAGGGTATAGCTTAGATTCAGTTTGTTGAATTCAGTCTGACGGGGACGGTTGTCGTTCAGGTCTTTTCCTTCTTTCAACCAATCGATGAAGAGGTCGTAAAGCGGACGGTGTACCACAAATTCAAGTGTACACAGAGAATGAGTCACTCCTTCGAAGAAGTCACTCTGTCCGTGGGCGAAGTCATACATCGGATAAGCTTTCCAGGTAGTACCCGTACGGTGGTGCGGGTGTTTCACTACACGGTAAATAATCGGATCGCGGAAGTGCATATTCGGATTAGCCATGTCAATCTTGGCACGGAGCACCATGGCGCCTTCTTCGATCTCGCCGCTATTCATTTTCTTAAAAAGTTCGAGGCTCTCTTCGATAGGACGGTTCCGGTAAGGGCTTTCCACACCCGGTTGGGTAGGCGTGCCTTTCTGCTGTGCGATCAGTTCGGAACTTTGTTCGTCGATATATGCTTTTCCCTCCTGTATCAGGCGGATCGCGAAATCCCATAATTGCTGGAAGTAGTCAGAAGCATAATATTCATTTCCCCACTGGTAGCCTAACCATTGGATATCTTCTTTGATAGCTTCTACATATTCCACATCTTCCTTGGTAGGGTTTGTGTCGTCGAAACGAAGGTTACATACACCGCCGTGTTTTTCTGCGATGCCGAAATCAAGGCAAATAGCTTTGGCATGGCCGATGTGAAGGTAGCCGTTGGGCTCGGGCGGGAAACGCGTCTGCACTTTTCCACCATTTTTACCTTCTTTCAAGTCTTTCTCTACTGCCTGTTCAATAAAGTTCAAGCTTTTCTTTTCGCCTGCTTCTTCGTTTTTAATATCTGTCATAACGGTTAATGTTATCTGTATTTAGGCTACAAAAGTAGGACATTTTTTTTATTTAACCGGAATATAACCGCTCTTTTTTATAATGTCTTGTCCGTCGGATGAAAGAATAAACTGAATCAGGGGACTAACTTGTTCCTTATTTTTTACATTATAATAGTAGTAAAGCGGGCGGACGATAGGGTAGGTCTTGTTGGTGGCATTCTCTACCGTAGGGGTGGCGTAGTGGCTTCCGTCATAAGATACGGAAAGCGTTTTGACACGGGGAGATACGTAGGCAAGTCCGACATATCCGATGGCTCCTTGGGTCTGGCTGACAGACTGGATAATGGCGCCCGTTGCCGGCATGGAAAGGCTGCTTGCCATGTAGTTTTTATTTTTCAATACGCTCTCTTTGAAAAATTCGTAAGTGCCGGACGATGTTTCACGCGAGTAGACCACTATTTTTCGGTTGTCTCCGCCTACCTGTTTCCAGTTGGTTATCTTCCCCCGGAAAATATCCTCCAGTTGTTGGCGGGTCAGCTGTTTCACCGGATTGGAGGGATGCACCACCACGGCGAGGGCGTCGTAGGCAACAATCACTTCGTTTACTTCTTCTCCTGCCGCTTTAATTTTCATCTTCTCGCTGAACTTGATCGGGCGGGAGGCCATCGCAATGTCCGTTGTATGATCCATTAAGGCGGAGATACCCACACCGGTTCCGCCACCGGTTACTGTGACACGGGCATCCGGATGCTGGTTCATAAACCGCTCTGCTGTCTGTTGTGCGACAGGTAGTACCGTGTCGCTACCTTTTATACGTTGCGCGTTGGCACCGAGCGAGAGTAAGGAAAGGGCGATTAATAAGTTTCTTCTCACTTTCATATTTCTTCTTTTTATTGACTTTGCAAATTAAGCAATCGGATATTACATTTCCATTTCATCCGGAATGGAAATACTGCTTGTAACACAAATGTAATACGATTGAAACATTTCCTTCAAACATTAGTCACACCTCCTTAATAAAGAGACGCTTTCTTTGCATCAGAAATCATAGTAGGTATGAAAAAGGTATTTGAAAGGATTGTGGAAGGAATGTTGACTTGTAGCGGTTTCGTGACAAGTATTACTATTCTGCTGATTGTACTCTTCCTTTTCACGGAAGCTTTCGGGCTGTTCAAGAGCAAGGTGATTGAAGAGGGATATGTGTTGGCGCTGAATAAGAGCAACAAAGTTAGTGTGTTGAGCCCTGCACAGATAAAAAATGTTTTTGATGAGGAGATTACAAACTGGAAGGAGCTCGGTGGGGAAGATCTCCCTATCCGGGTTTTTCGTTTGGAGGATATAACGCAGTATTATACGGAAGAGGAGCTGGGACCTGCTTATGAATATGCAGGCGACAAGATTACGGAACTGGTAGAGAAAACACCGGGTATCGTAGCTTTTGTTCCGCAGAAGTTTATTGTTCATCCGGACGCGGTGCATTTCATAGAAGATAACACCATTTCCGTGAAAGATGTATTTGCGGGTGCCGAATGGTTTCCTACGGCCACTCCCGCAGCTCAATTCGGCTTTCTGCCGTTGATTACCGGTACGTTGTGGGTGAGTCTGTTCGCCATTCTTTTTGCTTTGCCGTTCGGGCTTTCGGTTTCTATCTATATGTCTGAAGTGGCAAACCCGAAAGTGCGGAACTGGCTGAAACCGATTATCGAACTATTGAGCGGTATTCCTTCGGTGGTCTATGGCTTTTTCGGGTTGATTGTCATCGTTCCGTTGATTCAGAAGTTTTTTAATCTTCCGGTAGGAGAGAGCGGCCTGGCAGGGAGTATCGTACTGGCTATTATGGCATTGCCTACCATCATAACGGTGACGGAGGATGCGATGCGCAACTGTCCGCGTGCAATGCGGGAAGCGAGCCTGGCATTGGGGGCTTCTCAATGGCAGACTATATATAAGGTAGTGATTCCTTATTCTATTTCGGGTATTACATCCGGTGTGGTACTTGGCATCGGACGTGCTATCGGGGAGACGATGGCGGTATTGATGGTGACGGGTAATGCGGCCGTGATTCCGACAACTATTCTTGAGCCTTTGCGTACCATTCCGGCTACGATTGCCGCCGAACTGGGAGAGGCTCCTGCAGGTGGTCCGCACTATCAGGCATTGTTCCTGTTGGGTGTCGTACTGTTCTTCATTACATTGATTATCAACTTTAGTGTGGAATATATTTCTTCTAAAGGATTAAAACGTGGTAAATAAGATGGAAATACGGAGTAATAATAAAGCTAAACACCGTTCGCAGAAATTTGCTTTCGGAATTTTCCGGTTGTTGAGTCTTTGCATTGTATTGATATTGTTTGCGATTCTGGGATTTATCATCTATAAGGGAATCGGTACTATCAGTTGGGATTTCATCACTTCGGCTCCTACGGACGGAATGACGGGTGGCGGTATCTGGCCGGCTATTGTAGGTACCTTCTATCTGATGGTGGGAAGTGCGCTGTTTGCATTTCCGATAGGGGTGATGAGTGGTATTTATATGAATGAGTATGCGCCGAAAGGCAGGTTGGTACGCTTTATCCGGGTGATGACCAATAACTTGAGCGGTATTCCTTCCATCGTATTCGGATTGTTCGGTATGGCGCTGTTTGTCAATTATATGGGGTTCGGTGATAGTATTCTGGCAGGCTCTTTGACATTAGGTTTGCTTTGCGTACCTTTGGTTATCCGGACAACGGAGGAAGCCTTGAAAGCCATTCCTGACAGTATGCGTGAAGGTAGCCGGGCATTGGGAGCGACGAAGTTGCAGACGATAGGACGCGTCATTCTGCCGATGGGTATGCCGAACATTATAACAGGGTTGATTCTCGCATTGGGACGTGTTTCGGGAGAGACGGCGCCGATTCTGTTTACTTGTGCCGCATACTTCCTGCCGCAACTGCCTACCGGCATTCTGGATCAGTGTATGGCCTTGCCTTATCATTTGTATGTGATTTCCACCAGTGGAACGGATATGGAGGCACAACTGCCGCTGGCTTATGGCACGGCATTGGTATTGATTATGATGATCCTGTTGGTGAATCTGCTGGCTAATGCCTTGAGAAAGTATTTTGAGAAAAGAGTAAAAACGAACTAAATTAGTATATGGATACAGTGAAAATTGATACGCGTGATGTGAACTTCTGGTATGGGGACTTTCATGCATTGAAGGGCATCAGCATGCAGATTGAGGAAAAATCGGTTGTTGCTTTTATCGGACCGTCCGGTTGCGGTAAGTCTACTTTCCTCCGGCTTTTCAACCGGATGAATGATTTGATTCCTGCTACCCGTCTGGAGGGAGAAATCTGTATCGACGGACATAATATCTATGCGAAAGGCGTGGAAGTGGACGAACTCCGCAAGAATGTGGGAATGGTGTTCCAACGTCCCAATCCTTTCCCGAAAAGCATATTCGAGAATGTGGCTTACGGACTTCGTGTGAACGGAATAAAAGATAATGCTTTCATCCGCCAGCGTGTAGAGGAAACGTTGAAAGGAGCGGCTCTTTGGGAGGAGGTGAAAGATAAGTTGAAGGAATCGGCTTATGCACTGTCCGGCGGACAGCAGCAGCGTCTTTGTATTGCCCGTGCGATGGCTGTCTCTCCTTCGGTATTGCTGATGGATGAACCTGCCTCTGCGCTCGATCCTATTTCTACGGCGAAAGTGGAGGAGTTGATTCATGAACTGAAGAAGGATTATACGATTGTAATCGTTACGCATAATATGCAGCAGGCAGCCCGTGTCAGTGATAAGACGGCGTTTTTCTATATGGGAGAAATGGTGGAATTCGATCAGACGAAAAAGATATTCACCAATCCGGAGAAGGAGGCTACCCAGAATTACATAACGGGACGCTTCGGGTAATGAATTAGGCACGGATTACACGGATTTCACGGTTTTTAGAAATATGCTTGTTTAAAGCAACAGCGTCATCCGTGTAATCCGTGCCTAAAATTTATCTATGAAATCTAATTAGCAGAATATTAATCATTTATATATAATAGACTATGGTAAAGTTTATAGAATCGGAACTCATCCTATTGAAGAAGGAAATTGATGAAATGTGGACCTTGGTGTACAATCAGCTTGACCGTGCCGGAGAGGCTGTGTTGACCCTTGACAAGGAGTTGGCTCAACAGGTGATGGTTCGCGAACGCAGGGTGAATGCTTTCGAATTGAAGATAGATAGTGATGTGGAAGATATTATCGCATTGTATAATCCGGTGGCGATTGATCTTCGTTTTGTGTTGGCTATGTTGAAAATCAATACGAACTTGGAACGTTTAGGTGACTTTGCGGAAGGGATCGCCCGTTTTGTACTTCGTTGCAAAGAACCGGTATTAGATGCGGAACTGTTGTCTCGTCTTCGCCTGGCAGAAATGCAGGCAGAGGTGTTGTCGATGCTGGAACTGGCGAAACGTGCCTTGAATGAAGAGAGTAATGATTTGGCGGCAGGAGTGTTTGCCAAGGATAATTTGCTGGATGAAATCAATGCGGATGCAACAGGGATTCTTTCAGACTATATTATCGAACATCCGGAAGCTGTACATACTTGCGTAGATTTAGTCAGTGTGTTCCGTAAACTGGAACGCTCGGGAGATCATATTACCAACATTGCCGAGGAGATTGTTTTCTTCATTGATGCCAAAGTGTTAAAACATCGTGGAAAAACGGATGAAAATTACCCGGAAAAGTAATTTTCTGCCGATTTTTAAACAGAAATTAGGGCTCCTTAAAAAATTATCTTATATTTGTCTCCTGTAACGGACAAGTTACAGGAGTTTTTGCTTCAAATGATAATAAATCCAAAGAATTTTCAAAAAGATGTTATATGACATGTTTTATAATTTGGATAGTATCGGTAAAACCGCCTATATTTGCACCGTTATCCTGAAAACAATCTTTTTACCTTAAAAAAAAACTAATACCTATTGAAAACTGAAAAATGGGGCTTTGTGAAAAGCCCTATTTTTTTTTGCTCTTATTTTTTAAGCTCCTTTCTAATTCGTATCTTTGACCCTTGCATTAAAAGAGTATTTTCAATCGTAAAATAGTAAATAGTAAATCAAAATAGTAAATAGTAAATCAAAATAGTAAATAGTAAATCGTAAAATAGTAAATAAAATTATGTTTTCTGGAATCGTAGAAGAATATGCTACTTTGGTAGCACTGGTGAAAGACCAGGAGAATATACACTTTACATTTAAGTGTTCGTTTGTGAATGAGTTGAAAATTGACCAGAGTATTTCTCACAATGGTGTATGCCTGACGGTGGTGACTCTGACGGATGATACGTATACGGTGACTGCCATGAAAGAAACGTTGGAGCGTTCTAACCTCGGTTTGTTGAAAGTGGGGGATAAGGTGAACGTTGAACGTAGCATGATGATGAACGGTCGGCTGGATGGACATATCGTTCAGGGGCATGTGGACCAGACTGCCACTTGTATTGATATTAAGGATGCGGAAGGCAGTTGGTATTTTACATTCCGGTATGCGTTTGACAAGGAGATGGCGAAACGCGGATATATCACTGTGGATAAGGGTTCGGTGACTGTGAACGGCGTTAGCCTGACGGTATGTAATCCGACGGATGATACTTTCCAGGTGGCTATCATTCCTTATACTTACGAGCATACGAACTTCCATACATTTGAGATTGGCAGTGTGGTAAATATCGAATTTGATATTATCGGCAAGTATATCAGCCGGATGATTCAATATAAATAAGGAAATATAAATAAGTGACCGGAGGATTGGAAATGGCATATACTGATTTTCTTCAATTGGTGCAGGCTCGTCAAAGTGACCGTTCGTATGATAAGGAACGTCCGGTGGAGCCGGAAAAGTTGGAACGGGTGCTTGAAGCTGCACGTTTGGCGCCTTCGGCCTGCAACGCACAACCTTGGAGGTTTGTGGTCATCACAGACAAGGAACTGGCTCAAAAAGCCGGGAAAGCTGCTGCTGGCTTGGGAATGAATAAGTTTGCCAAAGATGCTCCCGTGCATATTTTGGTTGTAGAAGAATCTGCTAATATCACTTCCCTGCTTGGCGGAAAGGTTAAAGGTAAGCATTTCCCGTTGATCGACATTGGAATAGCGGCTGCTCATATTTCTCTGGCTGCTGAAGCCGAAGGATTGGGCTCTTGTATTCTGGGTTGGTTCGATGAAAAAGAGATGAAACAACTTGCCGGTATTCCTGCTTCGAAACGTTTATTGCTGGATATTGTCATTGGCTATCCGGCAAAGGAAAAACGTAAGAAGACGAGGAAGCCGAAAGAAAAGGTGATTTCATACAATCGTTATTGATTGAAAAATAATTATATTCTTAGGCTTTTAGGATAAGCATATAACAGAAAGCATTGTTGGTTTAAAAGGAACGTCCCTTTCCTTTAAAACCAACGATGCTTTCCTTTTAAAGGAACGACCTGTTTCTTTAAAACCAATAATGGCTTTTCTAAGGTGTTGATAATTAACTTATTATTGATGCTGCCGGAAAAGCGGCATCAATAATGCAGTATTTATTTCTTTTTTGACAAATCTTTTAATAGGTAGTCTACTGCTGCTTTCAGTTGCGCGTCTTCTCCTTTCAGGCTGGCTGCCGGTTCGTTATAGACTAGAATATCAGGTTGCAAGGTCTGATTTTCGAGATAGTTGCCTTGCATATCCATGCAACCTACCTGTGGGATACCGAATACAATAGACGGATCTATCTGGCGCTCCCACCACACGGCTGTCATCGTTCCTGCCACCGGGGCGCCTATCAGTTTACCAATGCCTAGAGTCTTATATACGTAAGGAGTGCCATGTGCATTGCTGTAATTGTCTTCACAAGTTAGCATGCATGAGGCTTTCAGCCATTTGTTGAATGGATCGCTGCCGATATATTGTCCGCGTGGCACGAAACGTTGATATTCCTTTCCGCTAAGTAAGGTGACCACATCATCGTGCAGCCATCCACCACCATTATGACGGGTATCTACCACTACGGCTTCTTTATTGCGATAACGACCGAGCAATTCGGAATAGATCTTGCGGAAGCTGGGGCTGTCCATACCTTTAATATGTACATAAGCAATGCGTCCGCCGGAAAGCTCTTCAACTTTCTTGGCGCAACGCTCTACCCAACGTTTGTAAAGCAGCTCGCTTTGAGTGCCATAGCTGATGGCCTTTACTGTTTCTTCAAAACGTTTTTTAGTGGAAGGATCGTATACGGTAAGTACTACTTTGCGTCCGACTTTGCCTTCAAATAACGGGAAGTAATCAGCACCGGCTTCAATCGTTGTGCCGTCTACTTTTTCAATGATGCAACCTGCCTTCACTTCTGTCTTTTTCTGGGTGAAAGGACTTTGCTTCATGATTTCCTTGATCTTTAACCCGGCACCGTTGTATGACTCATCGTAAAAGACTCCTAGAGTAGCGGTAGGCATTGCGCTGCCTCCTGCTGCAAACCGGGCTCCGGTATGGGAGCCGTTCAGTTCGCCGAGCAATTCACTCAACATTTCTGTGAAGTCATAATTGTTACTGATGTGGGGCAAGAAGCGTTCGTATGCTTTTTTATATCCTTTCCAGTCTACTCCATGCAGGTCGGCAATATAGAATTTGTCATTTACTTGCTGGCAAACGTGGTCGAAGATGTATGCACGTTCATCATAAGGGCGGTAATCGAAGAATGCTTCAAATTCTATCGGTGTAATTTTGCTACCGGCAATCTCTATTTTCTTCAATCGGCCGCCTGTGCACATAAAGATATTCTTTCCTTCTTTATCCGGTATGAGTGAGCCGCCGCCAACTCCTTTTAATAATATTTTAGTTGTGTTTTCTTTCAGTTTATGCTCCCAAAGGTCGTAGTCTCCTTCAAAAGCTGCCAGGTAATAAAGAATATCACCCTTCGGACTCATGACAGCGTCACCCAGGCGGGAAGAATTTACAGTTAGACGAACGATACGGTCAAAACGATTTTCCAAATCGAATGTAAGAGGTTTTACCTCTGTACTGTCTTTTTTCGCATTCTCATTCTGGGCAGTTTTCTTCTTACTGTCTTTAGTATCTTCTTTCTTCTCTGCCTTTTCTTTCTTGGCTTTTTCTTTTTCTGCTTTCTCTGCCTTTTCCGCTTCTTCAAGTAAGGCAATGTCTTCTTTGCTCATCAGGAAGCGGTTGTAGGCATCGACGTCGAAAAACATAATATAGGTGTCGTCTTCACTTCCCCAGCTACCATGGCTACGGTATCCGGCACGGTCACTGTTCCATATCATCGCTTTTCCACCCAACACCCATTTGGCGTTGCTGTCGCTGTATCCGCTTTCGGTAAGATTGACCATTTCGCCTTTTCCGTCGGCTTTCAGCAAAACGACGTCTTTATTGTTCCAGCCTCCTATGCCGATGAAGTCTGATAGAATCCATTTGCTGTCAGGGCTCCATTGGAACCATTGGTCACCGTCGGCATAAGAATATTGATATTTGGCATCCATCACTGTGCGTACAGCCTTGCTTTTCAGATTGATGACACGGATAGCGGTACGGTTTTCGAGGAAAGCAACCTCTTTACCGTCAGGACTGAATTGTGGTTGGAAAGAAGCCACTTTGGAGTTTGTCAAACGTTCTTCTTTCAATTCTGTGGCATAGGTGAATTGTTTCTCCTCTTTGCGTACGATGGTGGAAGTGTAAAGCTGCCACAATCCATCGCGTTCTGAAGAATAGACGAGTGTGCGTCCGTCGGGTGCGAAACTGATGTTACGTTCCTGATCGGGTGTGTTGGTGATTTGTTTGGTTGTTTTGTAGTCAATGGAGGTTACGTAAACATCACCGCGCATAATGAATGCAACTTCTTTTCCTTTGGGAGACACAGCGATATCGGTAGCTCCGTTGGATTTGATTTGGCGGATAATATCTTTGTCATTCTTGTCTGCCAGAATACTAATGTTCACCTTTTGGGGTTGTTTGCCCGGAACAAGTGTATAAATTTCACCGTCATAACCATAACAAAGCGTGCCTGTAGTTGAAATGCTTAGAAAGCGTACGGGATGCTTTGTGTGGAAAGTGATTTGTCGGGAAGTAGTGGCTCCGGGAGTACGTTGGAATATATTGAAGGACCCTTTCTCTTCACTTAAATAATAGAATGATTGACCATCAGGACTCCATACCGGTTCACGGTCTTCACCTCCGAAGGTTGTTTGTTTTTGATAAATAGGGGCTTTTCCGGGAGTGTATGTCCAGATGTCACGGGCAATAGGGGATACCTGATGTTTACGCCAATAGTCTTCGTATCCTTTCTTGTCTTGATAGAGCATCACTCCCTCCTTATTGATAGAGATGCATTCCATTGGCATGGATGAGAACATAGTGGGGCGTCCTCCCGTCACGGGCACTTCGTATACTTGCTGGAACTGACCGGAAGGAAATCCGGCATCTTCGGCAGAGGGAGCAATGTTGGCTGTGAATAAAATGTGTTTGCTATCTTTGTAGGCAACGGGTTTCTCACTGCCCGAATGAGTGGTCAGTCGCTGGGGCGTTCCTCCTTCACTGGATACGACGAAAACGTCGAGACTTCCCATTCGGTCCGATGCAAAGGCAATCTGTTTGCTGTCGGGACTCCACACCGGTTCCGTATCAAAAGCCGGATTGGTAGTGATTTGTGTGGCACGTCCGCCGGTTGACGGTACCGTGTAGATGTCTCCTTTGTAGGTGAATACAATGGTGGTTCCGTCTGGCGAAAGAGCGCAGTGGCGCATCCATAAAGGAGATTCTTGTGCAATGCTTGTCCCTGCTAGACAGATGACAAATGCACTTAGCAGTAGCTTTTTCATTTTTTCTAATCTAATTGTGTTAAGTTCTTTTTCGCGATTTAAGTTTTGGCCTTCCTACAAATCCTTCAGTAATACTTTACTTGCTTTTTTATAGTATTCTTCTCTGGATTCGGTCAGCACCTTCCATTCGTCGTTGAATTCTTCGTCTTTGTCAATTTTGAAATTCTCGGAGCCGTATGTGTCCAAACGGTCTAGCAGGACAGCCACATTCAGTTGATTGATATCCATTGAAGGCTGGTAACCGATTTCTTCACTTTTTTCGTCGGTAACCACCTCGTGAATCAATTCTATTTCCTGTAACTGATAAAGTACCTGGTTTGTCAGCCGGATAGGAATCTGGTGTTCTTCCGATATTTCTGCAGCCGTATAGGGCGGTTTGTTCTTTTCGAATCGTTTGGCTATGAGTGACATAATCAGGATGGATATAAAATCCCGGTATCGTCTGCTGATGTTACGGGTGTCCTGGTCAAAGCTGAAGCTGCGGATATTTTGTCCGGCATACGTCAGTTCAGCTCCAAACAAACAGATTGTCCAGGATATCTGCAACCAAAGCAGAAATAGGGGGAGTGCGGCAAAACTACCATAAATGGCATTGTACTTTGACACCCACAACTGGCTGTTGATGTACAGAAACTGAAAAGCCTGATAAGCGGACCCTGCCAGAATACCTGCAATGAGTGCATGCTTGAATTTCACTTTCGTATTCGGCATAAAGATATACAGCCCGGTGAACATCAGCCATGTCAGGACGAAAGGAATAAGCCGTATCATGAATTTCATGACAGGAGCGAGCAGAACGAAATCATCCATCTGTTTGAGAATGGTGCTCATAAACAGGGAAAGTCCTCCGGATACCACGATCAGAATCGGCATCAGCAGGAACATGGAGAAATAGTCCGTAATCTTGCGATACATGGATCGTGCTTTTTTCACTTCCCAGATACGGTTGAAGGTGATTTCAATATTACTGACCAGATTGATAACCGTCCATAACAACATCACTAAACCGACTCCAATGAAAATACCTCCTTTAGTCTGTGAAAGATAGGAATTGACAAATGAGAGAATGGCCTCCGTTGTTTCTATATTCCCTCCGAAGCCGTTGCGGAACTGATGTTCCATCAGGTTGTCAAATCCGAAACCGCGTGCTACGGCAAACAGAATGGCAAGTATCGGTACAATGGCAAGCAATGTGCTATATGTCAGTGCAGAAGCCTTATTGGCCATTTGGTCTTTGGTAAACCGGTTGATGCAAAGATAGACGGTCTTTATAATATTGTAGAGTGAGAACTTGGTCCGGGTCACTTCGTCTTCCGTAATGCGCCAGATGTCATACGTAAGAAACTTCCATATATCGGTGATTTTCTTCTTCATGGTTCTTCGCTGATTACTAATTGCAAGCAACTAATTACTGATTACAACAGCCTTGCTCGAACAGTCGATCCTCATCCATTAGTCATTTGTAATTAAATGGATAATTAAAAGAAAAAGCAGTCAGCCTATAAGCCGAGTTCTGTACCCCATATAATTTCCGATTATTAATCTTTAATTATATCAGGTGCCTGTCATTTATCTGAGTGGCGTGTCACCACGACACTTTAGCGGTCTACCCTCCGACATGGAGCGAGCAACTCTCATAACGCCGGTTTACATGACCTTACAACTCCTAAGACGTACAGCCCGCATGTCGCCATGCGACTGGTGGGCTCTTACCCCACCTTCTCACCCTTACCTCTCCCCGAAAGGAGCGGCGGTTATTTTCTTCTACGTTACTCTACCCTCGCGGACAGCTTTCTGTTAGGAAGTAGGATGCTCTATGTTGCCCGGACTTTCCTCCTGCACGAAACATGCACGCGACAGACCGGCCAACTGCTTTAGGCTGCAAAAATACGTCATTTATTTTGTTTTAGCCAAAGAAAGTGTCACAAATAGAAATAATTTCTAACTTTGCTATCATTAAAATGGATTTTAATGAAGAAGAATATCCTCCTTTTCTATTGTTTCCTGGCGATGACGGCAGCTAGCCTGAAAGCACAGGAAATACGCCCCATGCCTGCCGATTCGGCTTATGGGGTAGTACATATTTCAGTTTGCAATTTGCGCGAGGAAGGCAAATTTACTTCCGGCATGAGTACGCAGGCATTGTTGGGAATGCCGGTCAAGGTACTTCAGTATAACGGTTGGTACGAGATACAAACACCGGATGATTATACCGGATGGGTGCACCGGATGGTGATTACCCCCATGTCGAAAGAACGGTATGATGAATGGAACCGGGCGGAAAAGATAGTGGTTACCTCGCACTACGGATTTGCGTATGAAAAGCCGGATGAGAGTTCCCAACCCGTATCCGATGTTGTTGCGGGCAATCGTTTGAAGTGGGAGGGGAACAAAGGACATTTCTATCAAGTATCTTATCCCGACGGGCGGAAAGCATATCTTTCGAAATCCATTTCCCAACCGGAAACAAAATGGCGTGCTTCACTGAAACAAGATGTTGAAAGCATCATTGAAACCGCTTACTCAATGATAGGAATTCCTTATCTTTGGGCAGGAACCTCTTCCAAGGGAGTGGATTGTAGCGGACTGGTACGAACCGTACTTTTTATGCATGACATTATTATCCCTAGAGATGCCTCTCAGCAGGCCTATGTGGGCGAACATATCGATATTGCCCCTGACTTCTCTAATGTCAAACGGGGGGATCTGGTGTTTTTCGGCCGGAAAGCGACTGCGGAACGTAAAGAAAGTATTTCTCACGTCGGCATTTACCTCGGAAACAAGCAGTTTATCCACGCGTTGGGAGATGTGCACGTCAGCAGCATGAATCCTGCGGATCAAAACTATGATGAATTCAACACGAAGCGTTTACTTTTTGCTGTCCGTTTCTTACCTTATATAAATAAGGAGAAAGGAATGAATACCACAAATAAGAACCCCTTTTATAAATAAAAGAATGCAGAACAGGAGAGATTTTTTGAAAACGGCAGCTTTGGCTGCTTTTGGTTCGGGGTTAGTAGTCCGTCAGGCATTAGCCGGAGAATCGTCGCTTTCTACCATTCATATAAATAAGCTCGGTTTGGGAGGGAAGATGAAAATGACTTTTTTTCCTTATGAACTGAAGTTGAGGCACGTGTTTACAGTTGCCACTTATTCGCGTACAACAACTCCCGATGTGCAGGTAGAAATAGAATATGAAGGCGTGACGGGGTACGGAGAAGCCTCTATGCCTCCTTATTTGGGAGAAACAGTAGAGTCTGTGATGAATTTCCTGGGAAAAGTGAATCTGGAACAGTTTAGTGATCCTTTTCAGCTGGATGACATTTTGTCATACGTTGACAGCCTCTCACCAAAGGATACGGCAGCGAAAGCTGCGGTAGATATCGCCCTTCATGATCTGGTAGGGAAACTGTTGGGCGCTCCCTGGTATAAGATATGGGGATTGAACAAAGAAAAGACACCTTCCACTACCTTTACGATAGGTATCGATACGCCGGATGTGGTACGGGCGAAAACAAAAGAGTGTGCCGATCAGTTTAATATATTAAAGGTGAAACTGGGACGGGACAATGATAAGGAGATGATTGAAACCATTCGTTCGGTAACAGACCTTCCGATAGCAATAGATGCCAATCAAGGATGGACAGACCGCCAATATGCGCTCGATATGATTCATTGGTTGAAAGAAAAAGGCGTTGTGATGATAGAACAGCCCATGCCTAAGGAGAAGCTAGAGGATATTGCCTGGATAACGCAACAGAGCCCGCTACCGATATTTGCGGATGAATCCTTGCAGCGTTTGGGAGATGTAGCCGCTTTGAAAGGCGCTTTCACGGGAATCAATATAAAGCTGATGAAGTGTACCGGTATGCGTGAAGCATGGAAGATGGTGACATTGGCTCATGCACTCGGCATGCGTGTGATGGTGGGCTGTATGACAGAGACTTCCTGTGCTATTTCTGCAGCTTCACAGTTTTCGCCATTAGTTGATTTTGCCGATCTGGATGGCAACCTGCTTATCTCTAATGATCGTTTTAAAGGGGTGGAAGTGGTGAAAGGAAAGATCACCCTGAATGACTTACCCGGAATCGGTGTCATGAAAATCTGACTTTACTGAATGAATGTCAGAGTGTTAAAGCCATCTGACATACAACGAATGTAAATTTGTCAGGTGTTGTCGTTAACCGCTGTTAAGCTCCAAATATTCTCTGTTAAAAGTGGACAAAAAAGAGTGACAAGTAGAATAAGTGAACGATATTTGTTATTATTTTAACGTCGTAAAAGTTAAAACAATGTCGAATATTAACATTTTAAAGAATTATAAATCATGAAACAAACAACAAAGAACATTCTGGGAGTAGGAGCAATCGTTCTTCTTAGCTCAGGAGTTGCAGGATTGACAACTTACAAATTGTTGCAATCTAACGAAGCTGCCAAAGAGACGTCTTTCAATGAGATGTTCAAGCAGAATCCCAATGTAAAATTGGCTGCTTTTGATGCTGTGAACGCCCAACCTGTTGATTTGACCCAGGCTGCTGAGAATTCGCTTCATGCTGTCGTACATATAAGGTCTACTCAAGAAGCTAAAACAAGAACTGTTCAGCAAGCGCCGGACATTTTCGATTTCTTTTTTGGTGATGGACGCGGACAGCAACGTCAGGTACAGTCTCAACCTCGTGTAGGTTTTGGTTCGGGAGTAATCATCTCGAAGGATGGATATATCGTAACGAACAATCACGTGATTGAAGGTGCGGATGAAATCAGTGTGAAACTGAATGATAACCGTGAATTTAAAGGACGCGTGATTGGTACTGACCCTAGCACCGACCTTGCGCTGGTGAAAATTGAGGGTGATGATTTCCCGACTATTCCGGTGGGAGACTCCGAAGCGTTGAAAGTAGGAGAGTGGGTATTGGCAGTAGGTAACCCGTTCAATTTGAACTCTACTGTAACTGCCGGTATCGTAAGTGCAAAAGCCCGTTCTCTGGGAGTATATAATGGTGGTATAGAATCATTCATCCAGACGGATGCTGCCATCAACCAGGGTAACAGTGGTGGTGCACTGGTAAATGCCAAAGGTGAATTGGTTGGTATCAATTCAGTGCTTTCTTCTCCGACAGGTGCTTATGCAGGATACGGTTTTGCTATCCCGACCAGCATTATGACGAAAGTAATTGCCGACCTGAAACAATACGGAACAGTACAACGTGCATTGCTCGGTATTCGTGGTGGCTCTATCGGTAGCAGTTTGATGGACGACCGTCAGCCGATTGACAAATCCGGTAAGACACTGGCAGATAAAGCTAAAGAACTGGGTGTTGTAGAAGGAGTATGGGTCTCTGAAATCGTAGAGAATGGTTCTGCTGCAGGAGCTGATATCAAAGTCGATGACGTAATTATCGGTGTGGATAATAAGAAAGTGTCCAATATGGCTGACTTGCAGGAAGCACTTGCTAAACATCGTCCGGGTGATAAGGTGAAAGTGAAACTGATGCGCGATAAGAAGGAAAAGACCGTTGAAGTAACGTTGAAGAACGAGCAAGGTACTACCAAGATTGTGAAGGATGCAGGTATGGAAATCCTGGGAGCTGCTTTCAAAGAGTTGCCGGATGACTTGAAGAAGCAATTGAATCTGGGTTACGGTCTGCAAGTGACAGGAGTTTCCTCCGGTAAGATGTCGGATGCGGGAGTTCGTAAAGGCTTCATTATCCTGAAAGCTAATGACCAGCCGATGCGCAAAGTCAGCGATCTGGAAGAAGTGATGAAAGCTGCTGTTAAGTCTCCGAATCAGGTATTGTTCCTGACTGGTGTGTTCCCATCTGGTAAACGCGGATATTTCGCTGTCGATCTGACTCAAGAGTAATATATAAAATAAGGTAAGAAGATCACAGGATAAGCTAATGAAATAGAAAAAGGATGCCGCCAATCAACTTGTCGGCATCTCTTTTTGTTTTATTAGATGAAAAATATAGTGTAAAAGTTACTTAATTTTGTATGTTAACAAATTATTTGTCGTAACTTTGCACTCCAAATCTGTTTTTAAAGAATGAGACAACTAAAGATTACCAAAAGTATCACTAACAGAGAGAGCGCTTCTCTTGATAAGTATTTGCAGGAAATCGGCCGTGAAGACCTGATTACTGTCGAGGAAGAAGTGGAACTCGCTCAACGCATTCGTAAGGGTGACCGTGTAGCATTGGAAAAATTGACACGTGCCAATCTTCGTTTCGTCGTATCTGTGGCTAAACAGTACCAAAACCAAGGTTTGAGTTTGCCTGACTTGATTAATGAAGGCAATTTAGGACTGATTAAGGCTGCCGAGAAATTTGATGAAACACGTGGATTTAAGTTCATTAGCTACGCTGTATGGTGGATTCGCCAGTCTATTCTGCAAGCATTGGCAGAGCAGTCGCGTATTGTTCGTCTCCCGTTGAATCAGGTAGGTTCGCTGAATAAGATCAGCAAAGCCTTCTCGAAGTTTGAACAGGAAAACGAGCGGCGTCCGTCTCCCGAGGAGTTGGCAGACGAACTGGAAATTCCGGTTGATAAAATCTCTGATACGCTGAAGGTATCCGGCCGTCATATTTCGGTGGATGCGCCTTTTGTGGAAGGGGAGGACAACAGCCTGTTGGATGTGTTGGTTAACGATGATTCGCCAATGGCGGACCGCTCTCTGGTTAATGAGTCTCTTGCGAGGGAAATTGATAGAGCTCTTTCTACGTTAACCGATAGAGAAAAAGAAATCATTCAGATGTTTTTCGGTATCGGACAGCAAGAAATGACATTGGAAGAAATCGGCGATAAATTTGGCCTCACACGTGAGCGCGTTCGTCAGATTAAAGAAAAAGCAATTAGAAGACTTAGACAAAGTAATCGTAGTAAATTGCTCAAATCTTACTTGGGATAAGTAAGGAATATCAGTTTCTGAAAGAAAAAAGAATTTGAGTCGCATAAGTCGCACTTTTCATATAGAAGAATGTACTTATGCGACTTTTTACATAAGCCCCATTCTATAATTCAATCTTATACTATGCGAGTTTAATGAAAAGGTCAGTTTTAATATCATTGGTTCTTATTGCTTTGGGAGCTGGGATGGTGGCATATGCAAAATGTGCGGCATCCTCTTCTGATTCGGTGCCTGCTAAAGTAGAGCAGCGTTTGCGGGAGAAAGCACAGGCGGGAAAGGCTTATTGTGATAAGAACGGATATAATACGAATTATTGCTTTCTGGTAGATTTCAGTATTCATTCTGGTAAGAGGCGTTTCTTTGTATGGGACTTCAAGGGAGATTCCGTGAAATATGCCAGTCTCTGTGCTCATGGATATGGGAAAAATAGCACTGTGTCCAAACCTGTATTCAGCAATGTGGAAGGTAGCTATTGCTCTTCGTTGGGGAAATACAAGGTGGGTATCCGGTCGTATAGCAAGTGGGGAATCAATATTCATTATAAATTACATGGATTGGAAGCGACGAATAATAATGCTTTCAAGCGGTATATCGTGTTGCATTCTTATACTCCATTGCCGGAAACAGAGGTCTATCCTTTGCATCTTCCGTTAGGAATCAGTCAGGGGTGTCCTGTAATATCTGATGAAGTGATGAGGAAAGTTGACGGGTTGCTCAAAGCGGAAAAGAAACCAGTCCTGCTATGGGTCTATGACTAAGAAATGCTATTTATTTGAGATAAATAGAGGTAATCTCCTCTTTTTTGTTACCTTTGCAAGGTTAAAAATTATATGATATGAAATACGTAAAAATACTATTTGCAATTGCACTTGTGTTTACCATGTGCTCCGCTTTTTCCTTGAAAAAAGACCACTCTAAACCAGTTTATGCTTTTGGAATTTCTGCTTCATTTACGGATACAGTAGTCTATTTCACGGACATTCAGATATTAGATAGTGCGAAGGTCAGCAAGGAAGGTTTCTTGTCTCACCGTGAGTTATATAGTTATCAGTTGAAGAATTATCTGGAGGATAATCAGTTGCAGCAGAATAGTACATGTATGATTTACTTCTCGGAAAACAAGAAGAAATTAGAAAAAGAAGCAACGAAGATTCTGAATAAATACAAGAAGAATAATAGAATGACGGTGTCGCGGATTGATTCCGATAAATTCCATTTTACGAAACCGGAAGAGTAATAAGCAATAGTTGAATTGTTAATATAATAAGAGATGCAGTTTTGCATCTCTTATTTTTTTATCTTTGCCTCGTCATTAATAAAAAATATTATGAGAAAGATTAAAATATTATCCCTTTTGTTCTGTGTTGCAATGTTGGTGGCAGCTTGTCACGATGATGAAGAAGGTCCTATTACACCTCAACCACGTGAACAGGTGGGGCGTACTGTGTTGATATATATTGTAGGTGATAATGGGAACAACGAACTGTCTACTCTCTTTAAAAATAATTTTAGAGACATGAAAAAGGGGATGGAAGAGGTTGACTATTCCAAATGCAACTTAGTGGTTTATAGCGAAATGGTTGATGATGTTCCCCATCTTATTTCATTAAAAAATCAGAATGGTGAAGTAGTGGCAGATACCCTTTTTACTTATGCTGAGCAAAATCCTTTAGATAAGAATGTGATGTCTGCTGTTATTTCTCAAACAGTTAGTTACTTCCCTGCAGATAGTTATGGCTTTGTTTTTCTATCTCATAGTTCTTCATGGATGCCGGCTACTAAAGATGCAAACTCTCGCTCAATCGGATATTATCGTCTAACCCAAATGAATATCCCGGATTTTCATGAAGTGTTATTGTCTTCTTTTCCTAAACCTCTGAAATTTATCTTATTTGATTCGTGTTCTATGCAGGCTGTTGAAGTAGCTTATGAGTTACGCGATTGTGCAGAATATTTTATTGGTTCACCTACTGAAATACCAGGGCCTGGAGCACCTTATAGTGCGGTTGTTCCGGAAATGTTTACTGAAAATAATTTACCCATTAATATCGCAAATGCTTATTTTGATTATTATGAAAGATATTATACAGGTGAAATACCATGGAGTGATGCTAACTGGACAGGTGGAGTTGCTATTTCTGTGATTAATAGTACTGCTTTAGACAATTTCGCTATGGTTACTAAAACTATTATTCCTAAGTATATCAAAGATGAAAGCGTGGTAGATCGTAATGGTATATTGCTTTATGATTTTAATAATCATGCCAATTATGATTTTGATAATTTAATTCAGACTTTGACGGGAGGAAAAGATAATACAGATTATCAGTTATGGCGTCAATCCTTCGTTGAGACTGTTATATATTCTAAGACTACCTCAAAAAATTATTCGGGAATAACCAAGAATATGTTTTCTATGGAAAAAGCAGAAGGACTTTCTACATACATTCCTAATGGAACGCATAGTTCTGCAATGAATAATTTTTATCGAACATTACAATGGTATTCCGCTGCCGGATGGAATGAAACTGGTTGGTAAATGCGAGAGGGAGTTTTCCAAATACCAACGCACGCAGGAGCCACCCTTGCAAAAATAAAGTCATGAATAGTGGAGCAGGTACAAAGGGGACAGTGGGGACACCGCATAATATTCTCACACACATGCGCGCGTATAATAAGGTAGAAAATAATGAAACGATGGGGGAAGAAGGGGATGGCGGTGAAGAATGAGTGTTACCGGGTAGTGAACCGCAATACCTCATTGTTTTTTTCTCCGAAGCTGACTGGCTGAACTGGTGAGCGTCTTATGAACCACGGAAGTCCTGTAAATGTCCGCAAATAGACTGATCTTTATTTTGAGGAATAATATTCACAGGTATTCTGCAAACATCGACGTTAACGGAATAGGGCTTATCTGTAAAGCCGGAGCGGACACTTCTACTGCCCATGTCACGCATATTCTGCCGTTCCTTCTTCCTGTACATTAGTTATCGTATGAATGTTGATGAGAATTTCTTCTTTGACAAGTAGAGAGCAGGATTGGTCTGTACATAGGTATGGTAGCTGGTGGCTGCCATGAGGTGAAGGAAGATATGTACCCCTCCTGGCTTCTGACCCAATGCGGAATGTTTATCAATGTAGCTAGTCAGGGAGCATATATATGTACGCGTGTGTGTGATGGTGCCTCGAAAAAGTGTCCCTACTGTCCCCGCTTGTTATTAACAATGCGGTGATTTGGCAATGCTAAAGCGGTGTTTTACGAGTGCTAAAGCTACGCTTTAGCACTCGTAAAACATAGCTCTTCTAAGGCTTTCCTAATGCATCTGGTATTACTCTCATTTCCTCGTCTATTTCTACGCCCTTCTAATCCTATCAAAAAAATATGTTCTACAACATCGTTCTTCCTCAGCACTTTAGCAAATGTATTCAAAAATAATTAGAAAAAATAGTTTGATATATTTGGATTGTATACCAAAAGGGGCTACTTTTGCACCCGCTTTCCAAGAGAAGAAAGCCTTGAAAAATTGACTTAGTGAAAAAGCGGAATCCCACTTAAAGAAAAGAACAAAAAACTTCCGAAAAAGTTTGGATAATACTGAATAAAGTTCTTATCTTTGCAGTCCGATTCGCAAAGAAAACCGGCGAGTTCTTCTTTCATACATTCTTTCCCTTTCGCATAGAGAGCCAGAAAAATTGAGTAAAAAAGAAAAACTGAAAAAAAAACTTCCGAAAAAGTTTGGTAGTTAAAAATAAAGCCCTTACCTTTGCACCCGCTTTTAAAACGAAAGCAACAAGTTCTTTGAAATATTGATAAACAATACAAGTAGTACAAGTAAAAATAGAACCGT
>ENA-OOZN01000231-OOZN01000231.1-human-gut-metagenome-genome-assembly--contig:-NODE-231-length-65211-cov-5.102216_pt1 | contig 65211 bp, 63 predicted proteins | sample MGYA00241187_ERZ501397 | MGnify/ENA primary metagenome ERZ501397 (study PRJEB25962, sample SAMEA2042921) | human gut metagenome | biome: human gut; feature: human-associated habitat; material: faeces... | reverse complement strand
CATCGCCCCCGCGCCGCCCGACGGTGCGGACGATTCGCAGACGCCGCAGGCCCCGCCCGACGACAAGATCGCGCGGCGCGAGGGACCGTTCACCGCGGAAACGCCGTTCTCCACACGCTTTTTTGTCCTGCACTACACATCAAGCGGCACGCTGACACAGGCAGGCCTCGACAATATCGCCTCCGTCACGACGGATGACACGCAAACCTACCTCTCCGCCGCGCTCGCACACGGCGCGGGCTACGGCTACTTCAACAGTTATCGCTTTTTCGTCGCGCAGACGGATGACGGCGAGAATATCGCCATCTTCCTCGACTGCTACCACGAGCTGCGTGCGATGCGCGTGGTGCTCGTGTGGTCGCTGCTCGCCGATGCGGCATGTATCCTGCTTGTCTTTGTGCTCGTTGTGCTGCTCTCGCGCCGGGCCATCGACCCAGTGGTTCGCAGCGCGCAGCAGCAGAAGCAGTTCATCACCGACGCGAGCCACGAACTGAAAACGCCCATCACCGTCATTGCCACGAGCCTCAAGGTGCTCGAAATGGAGACCGGCAAGCAGAAATGGATCGACAAGGCGATGGCGCAGACGGAAAAGCTCACCTCACTCGTCAACTCGCTCGTCACGCTCTCGCGCATGGACGAGGAGGATTCGCCGCTCAGGATGGAGGACTTCCCCGTGAGCGACGCCGTGCGCGAGACGGCGGAATCGTTCGTCGACTTCGCCGCGTCGAAGGGGCACGAGCTGCGCCTTTCGATCACAGACGGTCTCACCTACCGCGGCGACGAGTACGCCGTGCGCCAGCTCGTCTCGATCCTGCTCGACAACGCGGTCAAATATGCACTGCCGGATTCCCCCATTGAATTCTCGCTCGAAAAGGCGAAGCGCGGCGTTGTTCTGCGCTCGTCGAACGCCTGCGAGGATGTTGCTCCGGAAAACGCGCAGAAGCTCTTCGACCGCTTTTACCGTGCCGATCAATCCCGCTCGTCGGGCAGTGGCTTTGGCATCGGCCTTTCCATCGCGCGCTCGATCGCCGAGGGACACCACGGCTCCATCCGCGCCATCGTGGACGACGGGAAGATCACCTTCACCGCCGAGCTCAAATAAACGGCTTTTGGGTAAAAAACGCTTCGCAGAAGTTCTGCGAAGCGTTTTCCTTATCAAAGGCTCTTCTCCCCGCCCGTGACGGTCCCGATGGCGCAGGCGATAAACTTTTTCGCTGCGGGCGAGACCTCTTTGAGCGACGGGACGGAGATGCCGAGCGTCACGAACTGCGGCGGGTCGAACGGGACCTCCGCCACCGTACCGCTCCACTTGCGCGAAATCAGCCGCTGGTTGAAGCTGACGCCGAGCCCCGCCTCGACCATGTTGTAGGTCGTAAAGCCGTCGCGCGTCGTAAAGCAGGTCTGTGGGTGCAGGTCATGCTGCTCGAGCAGGCGGTCCTGATCGGTGTCGTGATTGGGCGAGGTGTGGATGAACGGCTCGTTCTGCAAGCGCATAAGCGGAAAGACATCCTCCGCTGCCAGCTCGTGTCCGCGCGGCAGCCACGCGACCAATTCGTCGCGAAAGACCGGCAGCCAGTCGTACTTGTCGCCGTGCATCTGCGCGCCGAAACAGCAGTCGACCGAGCGCTCGTTCAGCCAGCGCGCCATCTCGAGGTTGCCGCCCTCCTGCATGCGCACGGTCACGCCCGGATAGCGGGCGCGGAATGCCGTCAGGATCTCTGGCATCCACAGGGCCGAAATGCTGTAATAGCAGCCGATCGTCAGCGAGCCCTTTGACACGCCGCCGATCTCCGCGCTGAGCTGCTCGGCGTTGTGGTGCGCGCGCACGACCTCGCGCAGCAGCGGCAGCATGAGCTTTCCGTTTTCCGTGAGCTGCACGCCCTTTTTGCTGCGAAGAAACAGCGGAAAGCCGAGCTCTTCTTCCAGCGTGCCGATCATGCGCGTCACGCCTGACTGCGTGTAGCCCAAAAGCTCCGCCGTGGCCGTCAGGCTGCCGAGCTCTGCCGCGGCAAGGAACGCCTCGCATTTGACCGCTTCCATACGCCCTCCTATCCATGATTTTATATCATGTTTTTCATTTCAAATAACCGTTTGCGTCATGTTTTCTCTTATTCTACAATAGCAGTCAGAAACCGTCAATCCTGTTTTTGAAACGAGGTCTTTTTTCATGGAGCATCGTCTTTCTTTTTCCTGCGACTATCTTGAGGGCGCGCATCCCGCCATCCTGCAGCGCCTGTGCGAAACGAATTTTGCGCAGACCGCCGGTTACGGCACGGATGAATACTGCGAATCCGCGCGTGAGAAAATCCGCGCCGCTTGCGGCGCGCCGAACGCGGAGATTCACTTCCTTGTCGGCGGCACACAGACGAACGCGACCGTCATCGACGCGCTGCTGCGCTCTTACGAGGGTGTGATCGCCGCGGACACGGGGCACATCAGCGTGCACGAGGCCGGCGCCATCGAGTTCGGCGGGCACAAGGTGCTCACGCTGCCGCAGGAGAACGGCAAGATCACCGCATCCCAAATCCGCGTACTGCTTGATCAGTACGAGGACGACGCGAACCGCGACCACACGGTCATGCCCGGGATGGTCTACCTCTCCCAGCCGACGGAGTACGGCACGCTCTATTCCAAAAAGGAGCTCGTGGCCATCAGCGCGCTCTGCCGCGAAAAGCGCCTGCCGCTCTATATCGACGGCGCGCGCCTTGCCTACGCGCTCGCCTGTCCTGAAAACGACGTGACACTGCGCGACCTTACCGCGCTGTGCGACATTTTCTACATCGGCGGCACGAAATGCGGCGCGCTGCTCGGCGAGGCGGTCGTCATTCCCCAGCCGGGGCTCATTCCGCACTTTTTCACCATCATCAAGCAGCACGGCGCGCTGCTCGCCAAGGGACGGCTGCTCGGCATCCAGTTCGACACGCTCTTTACCGATGGGCTCTACGAGCGCATCGGCGCAGACGCCGTTCGCTACGCCGACGCTATCCGGCGCGCGATGGCGGAAAACGGCTATTTGCCCTGTTTCCCCTCCCCGACGAACCAGAGCTTCTGCATCGTCAGTGAGCAGCAGCGCAAAGAGCTCGCCGAGCGCGTGGACTTCTCCGTCTGGGAGCAATATGACGAGACGCACAGCATCATCCGCTTTGCCACAAGCTGGGCGACGCGGGAAGAGGATGTGAACGCGCTCTGTCGCATCCTGCGCGAGTGCACCGCGCAGGAAAAGGTAGCGTCCTAAAATCAAAAAAGAGCTTTCTCCGATTTTCAGGAGAAAGCTCTTTTATTTCATTGCGCTGCGCTCAGTTCTTTTTCATCAGCTGTTCATCCTGCTGCAAAAGCTGCTGCGTGATGATATCGAGCTGCCGGTGCTTGGCCATGCGGTCGGCGATGTTGTTCTGCACCAGCTCCGTCTCCTGATGGCCGCGGAAGGACAGCTTAAGCAGAATCGGCGTCAGGATCGTGCCGCATACGACCGTGATGACGACCGGCGTCATCATCGCGGGCGACAGCACACCCATCGAAAGGCCGCGGTTGGCGACGATCAGCGCGACTTCGCCGCGGCAGGCCATGCCCACGCCGACCTGGATGCTCTCGCGCGTGGTGAACTGGCACGCCTTGGCGCCAAGGCCGCAGCCGAGGAGCTTCGAGATGATCGAAACAAGCAGCAGCAAAATCGAGAAGACGACCATGCCGCCCGTCAGACCCGTGATCTGCACATTGATACCGATGCTCGCGAAGAACACCGGCGTGAGCAGAAGATACCCGAGGGGGTTGTACTTCGTCTGGATGTAGGTGCCCTTAGGTGTGCACGCGACGGCAAGGCCCGCGGCGTAAGCGCCCGTGATATCAGCGACGCCGAAGAACTTCTCGGCGCAGTAGGCCATCACAAGGCACAGGACAAAGGCGAACACGGAGTTTCTGTGGCTGGCCCAACCGTGCTGACGCTTGAGCATCCAGCAGAAGATGCGGTTCGCGCCAAAGCCGACCGCGAAGGCAAAGACGAAAAAGCCCACGATCTTGAGGAGCACCATGCCGATGCTCTCGTCACCGCCGGCAAGGCTGCAAACGAGCGTCAGGGCGATCAGGCCGAGCACATCGTCGATGAGCGCGGCGGCCAAAATCGTGTTGCCGACCTTGGTCTCGAGCTTTTTCATCTCCTTGAGCGTTTCGACTGTAATGCTCACGGACGTGGCCGTCAGGATGGTGCCGATGAAGATGTTTTCGATAAAGCCGGTGCTCTCGATGAGTCCCAGCTCATCTGCGCCCCATGCAAGCGCCGTGCCCATCAGGAACGGCACGACCACGCCAAGGACCGCGACCATGAAGCCCGCCTTGCCGCTGTGCTTGAGCTCGTTGATGTCCGTGCCCATACCGGCGGAGAACATCAGCACGATGACACCAAGCTCGCTGAGCTGCTTGGTGAACTCCGTTTCCGAAAGAAGGCCAAGGCCCGCGGGGCTGAGCAAAAGGCCCGCGATCAGCGCGCCCACGACCTGCGGCATCTGAAACTTCTGCGCAATGAGGCCCAGAATCTTCGTGCTCAGCAGGATCAGCGCAAGATCCATTAAAAAGTGATACGACATATTGATTTCCTCCCAAACTCTCTGATCTCTATCCAAATTCTTCCGTTTCATTTCGCGAGGCTCTATTCTAACTTCTTTTTTTCTTTTTTCAACAGTCAGAATCACCAAGGAAACGGAAGAATTCCTGCACAGCTCAGGCAAAATGCAATATATCTTTCATTTTTAACGTGAAATGTTTGCTTTGATTCCGTTTCCATAGCCGTTTTCACAAAAAGCAGCGTCAAATGCGGCGTTAAGAAGCCGTAAAATATGGACAGATTCATTGAATTTCTCAATGATTTACAGGGATATCGTCTATATAGTCCACATATTGTGCACATTTTGTCGCTCACGCCCATTTTGCATCTTTTCCTGCATTTTGCGCATTTTCGTCGCACAATGCGCCGTTTCTCCCCTTGCCGCGGCGGCGCGGGCGTGGTAAAATCGGCCTTGTGACATGAACAAAGGAAAGGACGAGCCATGAATCAGAAAGAACTCAATGAACTGCGCCGGCGCTTCCGGCTCGATAAGAATAATTTCAGCCGCGTGTACGGCTGCTATGTGAACTCCAATAAAGAGATCATTGCGTGGGTCGATACCTCGATGGGCCTCATGCGGCAGGAGGAGCAGGAGATGTACCTGGGCCTTCTCAAAAAGTCCCTCTCCGGCACGCTTGGCAAGAACCTCATCGACGTGGTGTTCTCCACGCAGCAGGTCGCCGACAGCGATGAGCACCGCCTCTTGCAGACTCTTCGCCAAACAGAGCTCAAGGACCCCGCCTCGCGCGAAACGCTCTGCCGCCAAATCATCGACTGCATCGACATGGGCGAGACAAACTATCTCATCCTCCTCGCCGCCGACGCCTACGACGTGCCGCACCGCAGCAAGGATGACGAGATTCAGGCCGACGCGTCGAGTGAGGTCTTCAAGTACTTTGTCTGCTCCATCTGCCCCGTCAAGGCCCCGACGCTCGAACTGCGTTACGACCTTGACCAGAGCGAGTTTCACTCAAGCTCCACCGGCTACATCGCGACCTCGCCCGAGCTCGGCTTCCTCTACCCCGCGTTCGACAACCGCACGGCGAACATTTACAATGTGCTGTTCTACTCGAAAAACGCCGCGGAGATCCATCAGGAGGTCATCGACGCGCTGTTCCACGTCGACCCGCCGATGTCTGCCGAGGAGCAGAAAAACGCCTTTGGCTCGGCGCTTGCCGACGCGCTCGACAAGGATTGCAGCTACGATGTCGTCCAGTCCGTGCACGAGCAGATCAGAGCGCGCATCGAAGATCACAAGGAGAGCAAAGACCCCGAGCCGCTTGAAATGACGGCGGGCGACGTCGGCGGCATCCTCGCCAACAGCGGCGTGAACGACGAGCAGATCGCAGCGTTCCAGCGCGAGTGCGATGAGCAGTACGGCGAGAACGCCGCGCTGAACCCGAACAACATCATCGAGAGCAAGAAGTTTGAGATCACGACCCCCGAGGTCAAAATTTCCATTGCACCGGAAAACAGCTATATGATCGAAGCGCGCGTCATCAATGGCCGCAAATACCTCCTCATCCCCGCCGACGACGGCGTGGAGGTCAACGGCATCGGCGTGAACATCCCGGGTCTTGCAAAAGAGGAATAAGAAAAAAGGAGAGAAGCCGCGGCTTCTCTCCTTCTCTTTTTGACCATTTACGCCTTGCTCTTGTAGAGATCAGCGATGATGTCGGCGCACTTGTCGATGCCGAGCTCGCCGCTGTCGAGCGTGATGTGGTAATTCTGCGCGTAGCCCCACTTCATGTTCGTGTAGAAGCGGTGATAGGCCGCGCGGCGCTTGTCCTTGTCGCGCAGGCGCTGCTCGGGCGACTGCTCGCGCTCGCCGTAGACCTCGACGATGCGCTTGGCGCGGAACGCCATATCCGCGTGGATAAAGACCTTGAGGCACTTGGCCTTGTCCTGCAAAATGTAGTCCGCACAGCGGCCGACGATGACGCAGGGCCCCTTTTCGGCAAGCTCGCTGATGACGCGGCACTGAATTTCCCATAGGATGTCCTCGTTCGTCGGGCCGAACGCGCGGTTTGAGAGCGCCGAGGCTAGGAAGCCGCCGGGCGTGTACTCGCCCGCCTCCTTGACATAATTTTCTGCAAAGCCGCTCTCCTCGGCGATCTTCTGGATGAGCTCTGAGTCATAGCAGGGGATGCCGAGCTGCTCTGCAACCTTTTTGCCGACCGTGCGGCCGCCGCTGCCGAATTCACGGCTGATGGTGATAATTCGATTCATAATACAGCTGCTCCTTCCGTATTGAGTTCCCGATACGTTTTTACAATCATACCCGCCGCAATGACGAATGTCAACATATCTGACACCGGCATGGAGTACAGCACGCCGCCAAGGCCGAAAAAGCGCGGCAGCAGCAGTGCAAAGCCCACGCCGAACGCGACCTCGCGCACCATGGAGAGCATCGTGGATGAGAACGCCTTGCCCACGGCCTGCAAAAAGATGAAGCAGGCCTTGTTCACGCAGGCGAGCACCATCATGCAAAGATACGTGCGGAATGCCTTGATCGCAAAGTCCGTGTAGTAGCTGCTCTCGTTCGCCGCACCGAAGACGGCGATGAGCTGACGCGGGAAGCCCTCGGCCAGAACGAGCGCGACAGCGCCGACGATCGCCTCGCAGAGCAGGAGCTTTGTAAAGAGCTCTCGCACGCGCGTCTTTTTCCCCGCGCCCATGTTGTAACCTACGACGGGAATGCAGCCCGCCGCCATGCCGACGACGATGGAAATGACGATCTGGAAGAACTTCATCACGATGCCGACGACGGCCATCGGGATCTGCGCGTACTGCTCCTGCGAGAATATCTCATCCAGCGCGCCGTACTTGCGCAGCATGTTGTTGATGGCCGCCATCGCCGCAACGAGGCTGATCTGCGAAAGAAAACTCGTGATGCCGAGCGTCAGCATCCGCGTGCAGATGCCCGCACGCAGGTGGAAGTCGCCGTGCAGCGGCTTAACGGTCTTCATGCGGCAGAGGTACCACACCGCGAGCGCCGCCGTGATGATCTGGCCCAACACGGTGGCGACCGCCGCGCCCATCATGCCCCACTTACATTCAAAGATGAAGATGGGGTCTAAAATGATGTTGAGCACCGCGCCCGCGAGCGTGGAGATCATGGCGAACCGCGGGTTGCCGTCGGCACGGATGACAGGGTTCATCGCCTGACCGAACATATAAAACGGGATGCCGAGCGAGATATAGAAGAAATACTCCTGCGCGTAATGAAAGGTCTCCTCGTTCACCGTGCCGCCGAACATCGAGATGATAGCGTCGGCGAAGATGAGGTACAGCGCCGTGAGCACAAGGCTGCTCGCGACCGACAATACGACCGCGCTGCCGACGCTCTTTCTTGCCTCTCCCACTTCGCCCTTGCCGAGCGAAATGCTGACGAACGCGCAGCAGCCGTCGCCGATCATCACGGCGATAGCGAGCGCCACGACCGTGAGCGGAAAGACGACGGTGTTTGCCGCGTTGCCGTAGGAACCGAGGTAGCTTGCGTTGGCGATGAAGATCTGGTCGACGATGTTATAGAGCGCGCCGACGAGCAGTGAGATGATGCACGGGACGGCGTAGCGCCGCATGAGCTTTCCCACGCGCTCCGTCCCCAAAAACTGGTTTGTGTTTTCCATGGTGGTCTTCCCCCTGAACATAAAAAATAAGAGATGCGTTCCGCCGGATCAATCCGGACTTACGCATCTCTGCTGCACGATTTGACTATGAAGTTGTCTTCTCCCTCCTTTTTCCGTAAAAAAGCGTGCGGCGTTTCTGCAACCGGATTTACGCAGAAACGCCACACGCTGTGAATTGATTTTATCAAATTGTTTCGAGCATTTCAAATGTTTTTTGCGGCACGGGCCGCAAATTTTTATTTAGTCCTGCTCCATGAAGCTGCGGATATAGGCGATCAGCATTTTCGCCGTGCCCTCAAAGCCGAGCACATCGCTCTTGACGGTCATGTCGTAGCCGCGGGCGTCGCCCCACTTCGTCTCGCAGTAGTAGTTGTGGTAGGACTTTCTGGAGCGGTCGACCTCTTTGATCTCCTCGATCGCGTCCTCGGCAGACAGGCCCTTCTTCTCCATCACGCGGCCGACTTTGGCTTGCTGGTTGCCGCAGATGAAAATGCTCAGCATATTGGGGTTGCCCTTGAGCACCTGGTCGCTGCAGCGGCCGATGATGAGGAAGCTCTCGCCATTTGCCGCCTTGTCGCGCAGCATGGCAAACGTCTTTTCCGCCACGTTGACCTCAAGAGAATTCGAATACTTGCCGATGCGGCGCGAGGCAAAGAAGTTGACGGGCTTTTCATCCATCTTGCGGATCATTTCCTCGCTGTAGCCTTCGGAAACGATCTCCTTTTCGATGGAGTCCTTGTCATAGAGCTTGATACCGAGCTCTTGCGCGATCATGTCGGCAATGTAATGGCCGCCGCTGCCGTGCTCGCGGCCAAGGGTGATGATGATCTGGTTTTTCATGGGATCGCACTCCTTTCCTTTTTCCGTTTACAGATAGCGCAGGAATAAGTAGGCCGTGGACACCGCCATGACAACGATCGTCGCAGGCACGCAGTACTTGCAGTAGCGGCCCCAGCCAATGGGATAGCCGCCCTTGGCCGAAGCCGAAGTGCCGACGACGTTGGCGCTCGCGCCGATGGGTGTCGCGTTGCCGCCGAGGTCCGTGCCGAGCGAAAGCGCCCAGGCAAGCACGCCGATATCCATGCCCTCCGTCGCGGCGATGGCGCGGATGACAGGGATCATGGTCGCGGCAAATGGGATATTGTCGACAAAGGCGCTCGTGATGGCCGAGAGCCACAGAATGACGATCACAATAACCGCGATATTGCCCTCACTGACCGAGGTGATGAAGTTCGCGATCATGTTGAGCACGCCTGTCTTTTCAAGGCCCGCCACGGAAACGAACAAGCCGATGAAAAAGAGCAGCGTCTTATAGTCCACGCCCTTAATGATTTCTATAACAGATTTTTTGCCGCTGGTCAAGCCCAAAACGATCAGCGTCAAAATCGCGACAATCACGCCGATGCACGCGACGGAAAGCTCCGTCTGCGCGTGCGTGATGAGCAGCACGACCGCCAGCAGGAAAACGCCTGCGCTCGCAAGAAATGCCTTCTTGTTCGTGATGGCCGTCGAAGGCTCGGGACAGGTGACGGGGCCGCCGTTGGCATGCTCGGCGCGCTCAAGTTCCTTGCGGAAGCAGAGCGTGAAGTAAATGAGCATGAACACAAAGCAGATCGCCACGACCGCGCCGGTATTTTCGATGAAGTCGAAGAATGTGTAGCCGAGCGAGGTGCCGATGATGATGTTCGGCGGGTCGCCGCACATCGTGGCCGCGCCGCCGAGGTTCGCGCAGAAAATTTCAGACAGGATCATCGGCACGGGGTCGAATTTCATCGTCTGCGCCAGCTCGAGCGTAACGGTGGCGAGAAACAGCACGACCGTGATGCTGTCGATGAACATCGACAAAAACGCCGAGAGCGACATAAAGCAGATGAGCAGCGGCACCGTGCGGTAGTGTACGAGCTTGGCAAGCGTCAGGCACAGCCAGCGGAAAAAGCCCGCCTTGCCGAGGCCCTCGACCATGATCATCATGCCGGCGATAAACAGGATCGTCGACCAGTTGATGCCCGCGGTGCTCTCCTCACTTGCGCCGTACCAGAATGTGCTCTGGAAAAACGCGCCGAGGTTGAGCGTCTCCCAAATGGCGCTCATCGAGCGCATGCAGACGCCGAACACCAGCACGAGCACGAGCGCGCCGCTTCCGAGCGTAATGTAATGCCGTTCAAACTTATCGAGGATAATAAGCAGGAACATAGTGACAAAAATGCAGATGGCAATGATCTGAGCAAACATGTTATTCCTCCCTGTGCTATGGAATTTCCAACGCGAGTCATTATATCGGTCTCTTACGCGGAAGCGAAATGTTATCTTGACATGGAGGATATGTCATTTTTCTATGCCATCCGAATTTTCCTGATTTCATGCGGCTTTTCGACGCTGTTTACTTTTCGTCAAGGTTCTGTTCTTTTTTCCCGAATACGCTTGCGCCGCCGCTTCGCTTCTGTTACAATCAGTCTTGCCGTCCGCAAGGTGCGGACGAATGCTTTTCTCTTCTGTCAAATTTTACGCAGTCAGGTTCCTCGCCGCCGCGCAGAACCCCAATCATTTCTTTTTCAGAGGAGCTTGCCCATGAACATCAGCTACGACAGCTATCGCGTCTTTTATTACGCCGCCAAATACCGCAGCTTTTCGCAGGCCGCCGCGGCGCTCTACAGCAACCAGCCCAACGTGACACGCATGATCCGAAAGCTCGAATCCGAGCTCGGCTGCGCGCTGTTTTTCCGCTCGCCGCAGGGCGTGCGCCTCACGCCCGAGGGGGAGAAGCTCTACACGCACATCGCCGTCGCGTTTGAGAGCATCGAGGCAGGCGAAGAGGAGGTCCTCTCCGACCAGAGCTTGCAAAGCGGTATCGTCCACATCGCAGCGAGCAGCCTTGCCCTGCGCACGCGGCTTTTGCAGGTGCTCGCGCGCTACCGCCGCGCATATCCGCACGTGCGCATCTGTCTGACGAACCACTCCGCCTCCCACGGCCTCGCCGCCGTGCAGAACGGCCTTGCCGACTTCGCCATTCTGGCAGAGGGCGCGTCCGTGCCGGATTCGCTCACGGCGCAGAAGATCGACGAAATTCAGGAGATCCCCATCTGCGGCCCGGCGTTTTTGGAGCTCACCGAGGAGCCCGTTTCGCTCAAAAGGCTTGCCGACTACCCGATCATCAGCTTGACGGAGGGGACATCGTCGCACGACTTTTATGCCGAGCTCTTCCTGCGCCACGGGCTTTCGTTCAGCCCCGATGTAGAGGTCGAGACCACGGCACAGGTGCCGCCCGTGGTGCAGAGCGACCTTGGTGTCGGCTTCGTGCCGCGCGAGATGCTTTACGGCACGCCGGAGGCAAGCGGTATCTACCCCATCACGCTCGAAGAGCCCATTCCCGCGCGCAGCGTCTTTCTCTTCCAGCGCAAGACGCAGCCGCTGAGCATCGCCGCCAAAAAGCTGCGGCAGATGCTGCTCGAAGACGCGCCGCAGGAGAGTGGAAAATAATCAGACAAAGCCCCGCCGTTTTCACAGCAGGGCTTTTCTCTTCACTTTTTTACAGATTCAGCAGCGTTTCGCTCAGGCGCTTGCCGGCGCTTCCGGCAAAGTCCTCCGCCCGGCGGATGCGCAGGAACGACGCGCCGTAGATCATGCGCTCGTTTTCAAGCTCTCCGTCCTCGCCGAGGAAAATGCCGATGACGTGCGCGCCCTCGCGCCGGAGCTTTCGCACCTGAAAGCAGGTGTCGCGGATGGCGGCATCGCCGACGTAGACTTCCGGCGCGCCCTCGCGCTTGCGGCCGCTGACCATGTCGTTCGGTAAGCCGTCGCTGAACACGATGATAATTTTGTGCTCCTCGCGCCGCTTCTTGAGGTCGAGTCCCGCCGCGGCCAGCGCAAGGCCGTCGCGGTTATTCGACGTCGCGCGGTACTCCAAAATGCGGCGGTCGGCCTCCGGTTTGTCGTCGTAGTCGCGGAAGCGCCGCAGCACCGTGTAGTTGCCGTAAGTGCAATAGCTCATCACGCGGTGCGGAATGCGGATGCGGCTAAGCGCCGCGCTGAAGAGGTAGCTTTGCAGCGCCACCATGCTCTGCCGCACGCTCTGCGAGCCGCTTGCGTCGATCAAAAGCTCCACGACGACGGCGGACGGTTCCTGCCGGACGATCTTTTCAAAGAGCTGCGGATTTTCGCAGCGGCCGACCTTCCAGAGCAGATCGTTTTGCAGCGCGCCGTGGTCGGCGCGGTAAACGTCCGGCTCGCTGCGCAGGCTCAGCGCATTGCGAAAGGCCTGCTCGATGCTGCGGATGCCCTGACGCGCGGCGTCTTCGTGCTCTTGGAGCATTTTGAGGTTGCCGTCCCGACTGGCGCGCAGCGATTGGGCGCGCGGCTCACTGCCCTCGTAGGCGTCCGCGCTCAGGCCGTCGGTGAAGAGGAGCTTTCGCTCCTCGTGGATGCCGGTGCAGACAGCGCTTTCGATCTCCTCCATCGCCTGCTCGGTCTGAAAGCTGGGGCCAAAGTTGCGCATCAGATACTCCGGAATGCCGGCGAGCGCGTCGTCCGGCAGGACGAGGCCATCGGCCGATGCCTCGCCCGCCTTGTCGTATTGGAGTTCCATCTCCTCGGTCTGCGTCCACTCGATGTCCCCCGGTTCGGCTGCGGGCTCCCACTCTTCCGTCTCGCGCTCGGGTAAAATGTCCTGATTGTGGTCGGGCGCAAAATAGCGGATGAAAATTTTGCGGTACAACAGCGCTGCGAGTTCGACGAGCGACTTTGCGTCCGCGCAGCTCTCGCTGCGCGCGGCAAGGTCGTCAAACTCGGCCAGCATGTCTTCAAAACCGCTGAAATTTTTCAAAATGCGGCGGTCGCCCTCCGTCGCCGCGGCGGGAAACTGCTTCGTCAGATCGTAAATGTACATCCAGCCGCGCGAGCTGCGCCGGTAGCGCAGGAGGTCGCCACGCAAAATCTCGCCCGCCGCCTGCTCCGCCATCACGGCGACGCCCGGGCGCTCGTCGATCAGCCTCGCCCGCACGGCGCGCTCGACGCACAGGTGCGCAATGGGCAGCAGCACGTCCATATTGTAGGCCGCGTAGCGGTGCCGCCGCAGCCACAGATTCAAGTCATCGAGCCCGAAAAACTTGTCCGCCCCGCCGAGGACGACGCCCTCGTACACCTCCACCATGCCGCCCGCGTGCTCAAAGGGTTCGCTCATCTTCTGCACATACTCGGGATAGGTCCGCTTGCGGTGATCTTCGGAAACAGTCAAAAAAAGGCTCTCTTCTCTGCCGATGCTCATCTCTTCAGGCAAAGCGCGTCAGCGCTACGTCGCGCACGAGCTCGTACTCGTACTCGTCGAAGCACTTGTTCGTGATGCTCACGGCAATGGCGTCCTTGGGCGCCATGCCGTCGGTCATCAGGTGCAGGGCCGCGATCATGCCGCGCATATCGACGGAGTTCGTCGAGATCTCGCCGTTCACGGCCTTGGCGTTCAGATCAAGGAACAGCCCCGTGCAGCGCTTAATGTTCTCGTCCGATGCCTCGGACACGTTGGCGCGCAGCAGCTCGCAGAGCTGGGGTTCCTCGAGCGTCGGCATGCGGATGACCGTAAAGCGCGAGACAAGCGCTTCGTTCAGCTCGCGCGTACCGGCGTAACCGTAGTTCATCGTGGCGATGAAGCGCGCGGCGGGGTGGATAGGGATACACTCATAGCCCGGCACGTCGATGAGGCGGCGGTAGTCGAGCGCGGAGTGCAGCACGGCCACGGCGTCGTTTTTCGCCATGTTGATCTCATCCAAGATGCAGAAGCCGCCGTACTGCGCGGCGAGCGCGACAGGGCCGCGGCGCAGCCGCACTTCGCCGCCGGTGAAGGTGTCGGTGCCGATGAGCGTGCTGCTGTCGGTATTCACGTGGAACGACACGGTGTAGACCGGACGGGCGAAGAGCCACGCGAGGTTGTCCGCCAAGATATTTTTGCCCGTGGCCTTGCCGCCGGAGAGCAAAACGTTCTCCCCCTGCAGCAGCGCCGCGGCGGCTATCTCCATGATCTCGTCGCCGATGAATTTGACGGGCGGCTCGGCGATGCGGCTGCGCACCGTCTCGTCCGCGACGTATTGCTTTTTGAATTGCTCCAAACGGAGCGATAGATCCTGTCTCATGTCTTTGATAGTCCCCTACTGTGTGCGGAAACGGTTCCCGCGCGATGCGCTCTTTTCAGCGCTTTTCCATGCAGAGCATTATAGTATTCACGCGGAATATTGTCAATTTGCGCCGCCGTTGCGCGCGGGAAAAACCTGTGGTAAAATGAATGCAGAAAACTCCATTTTCAAAAAGGGGGCCGTATTATGCTGACGATCTTCAACCGCAAGGAACTCATCACCACGATGGACATGCAGCGCCAGACCAATATCCGCAGCGTCCTGTCCGCCAACGGCATTGCCTACACGGTCAGAACCGAGAATTTGCAGGGCTCTTCCGCGTTCGGCGGCCGCAGCCGCGGGCGCAGCGGCAGCTTCGGCGTTGACCCGAACTATTCGTATGAATATCATATCTACGTTCACAAAAACGACTATGAAAATGCTCTGAGACTGATTCGGTAACGTCCCTGAGCCCTAGAACGATAAAAGGCATTCCGCGCGATAGACGGGTGTCCGTAAAACAGTTAATCCTCCGTATGGCTTAGACCATGCGGAGGATTTGTTTATGTCTAATCTTCAAACTTGCTGGCGGCAAACGGTTTGTCAAAACCGTTTGCGGACGGCAAGTCCACAAGGGATAGACGCACAAGCGTCGCAAGGGAGTGTAGCTCCCTTGACGGAACGAAGTGACGAAACATTTTCGGTCAAGCAGTTTTTCTCTGCTGACCGGGAATGAAGCTCCGCAGGACGCACATACTCCCGATAGGAGAGTATAGAAGTGCGCCCTTTAGTTCCTAAAGGGATTTTATCAGTTCGCCAAACTGGAATTGTTACGCGTGCTCTTTGAAGGAAAGTGAATCGATTTGGAGATGGATTTTCTGATGTCGTGAGATAGAAAGTGCAAGGATATATTGGGCGGTGCTACCATCGTCTTTTGTACATTGGAACACCATTTCTCCCTCTCCGTCATTCAAAGCAATGATGTGAAACTCTGAAATATTTTCCGTAATAGTATGAAAATCGCTTACGAAAGTCTCTGGTTCCGATATAATCGACCATTCTTTGCTGTTATTATTAAGTTCCAGCCGTATGGAACTTCCATCAACGACCGTGGCCGACCAATTATCTCCATCAACAACAAATGACGTTGGCTTATAGGGCCTGTTACTGTTTAAGATAAGTGCGGCTACGACAACTATAACGACCAATACAAGAGCTAAAATGGTGAATTGTTTCTTTTTCATGGCAATCACTCCTTTGCAGCTTCCAGATTTGTTGCTCACTTTTCGTATTCAAATTATACCATAAAACTTGTGAACAGTTCTACCGCAACTTTGGACTATATGAGAAAAGTCCGAACAGTTTTCTGCCCGGACTTCCTCGCTCAATCATAAATCAATTCCGCTTTCACAATCTCCTCTGCCTGTGCCTTGCAAGCGTTCATCTGCCGCACCCATTCCATTTGATTATCGGCTTTCAGTTGCTCGGTCACGCCGTACTGCTTTGCCAGTTGCGGCACGATCAGCTCCATTCGGTTTCGTGCCGCTTCGTCAATCTCGGCGCAATACTGTCTTACGTACACCCAGCGATCGCGCGGAATGCCTTTTCTTTTGTTTTACAGCGCGGTCCCCTTTTTCGGCACGAAAAAGGACTTCATATCCGCCCTTTCAAGCTCGAGTAGCTTGATCTTTTTGTCGACGCCGCCCGCGTAGCCGGTCAGGCTGCCGCTCGCGCCGACCACGCGGTGGCAGGGGATGATGAGCGAAATATCGTTGTGCCCCACCGCACCGCCGACGGCCTGCGCAGACATATGCGTTAGGCCCTGCTTCTCCGCCAGCTTTCGCGCAAGCGCGCCGTAGGTCGTCGTTTCACCGTAGGGAATTTCCAGCAGCAGCGCCCATACTGCCTGCTGGAATGCCGAACCCACGGGGTGGAGCGGCGGCGTGAAGTCCGGCTCGCGGCCCGAAAAGTAGATATCGAGCCAGCGCTTGGCCTCGCGCAAAACAGGCGTCTCGCTCTCGGCATACTCTTTTGGCAGCGTGCGGGCAAAATATTTCTGCCCGTCGAACCACAGGCCCGTCAAGCCCTCTTCGTCCGCCGCAAGCAGGATGCCGCCGAGCGGCGAATCATAATGCTTGGTGTAAGTCATCGTCCTCGCCTCATTTCTTCTCTTTCGGCGCGTAATCGTGCAGCTCGGGGATCGCACCGCCGGAAACCGCCCAGAGGTACAGGCTCGCCACGCTGCCATGGGGCGAAAAGCGGCGGCGGTACTTTTCAAACAGCCTGCGGTCGATCTTCCGGTGGTGGTACACCATGCGCAGCCCCCGCTGGATGGCAAGGTCGTCGTAGCTCAGCACATCCGGACGCTGCATGCAGAAGAGCAAAATCATCTCCGCCGTCCACACGCCGATGCCATTGAGGGACGAAAGCTCCCGGATAGCCTCCTCGTCGCTTTTTTGCCAGATACCTTCTAAATCGAATGCGCCGGTGTGGACCTTTTCGGCAAAATCCGTGATGTACTCCGCCTTTCTGAACGTCATGCCGAGTGATTGGAGTTTGGAAACACCCGCGGCGAGGACCGTCTCGGCGTTGACCTCGCCGAGTGCCGACAGCATCCGCTGCCAGATCGTCTCCTGTGCCTTGGTCGAGATCTGCTGGCCGACGATGTGGTGCACGACGGCGGAAAAGAGGTCAGTATCCACTTTTCTCTCGACATGGCCGATGCGGTCGATGACCTCGGCCATGCGCTTATCCTTCTTTTTAAGATAGTCGGTCTCCTCTTCCCCGTAGGCAAAATACATTGAGCTTCCTCCCCGCCGCGTCATCTAAAACGTATGTTCTATATATTATATGGTGCCATTTTCTTTCTGTCAAGCGTACAAGCTTTTGTAACGGACTATCGAAAAAATTTTCGAAGCCCTCTTGACTGAAAGTGTACTTTAAGTTGTAGAGTATCAGTGAACTTTAAGAACAACAAGTTTTTTCAGGAGGAATGTCTCATGAACAAGCCTTATATCGTATGCCACATGATGACCTCGGTCGACGGACGTATCGACTGCGCCATGACCGAGCACCTACCCAGCGTGCAGGAATATTACGACACGCTCGACGCGCTGGACGCGCCCACACGTATCAGCGGCCGCGTGACCGCGGAGCTCGAAATGGCGCTGCCCGGAAAGTTTGAGGCCAAGACCGCCGAAGCACTTGGCAAGGAGGCCTTTTCCAAGGCCGCCGACGCCGAGGGCTACGAGATCGTCGTTGACACCCACGGCACGCTCCTCTGGGGTGAGAGCGCCGAAGACGAGCGTCCGCTGCTCATCCTGACGAGCGAGCAGGTCAGCAAGGGGTACCTTGCGTATCTCAACGGCAAGCACATCTCGTGGATCGCCTGCGGCAAGGAACACGTCGACTTGAAGCGCGCGTGCGAAATTCTCGCCGCGGAGTTTGACGTCAAGAGAGCCGCCGCGGTCGGCGGCGGACACATCAACGCAGGCTTCCTCGTCGCAGGGCTACTCGACGAGGTCAGCATTCTGATCGGCGCCGGCATCGACGGCCGCGGCGGCATGCAGAGCGTGTTCGACGGCCTGCCGATGGAGCGCGGCGTCACGCCGCTCAAGCTCACGAGCGTGCAGCAGTACGGCAGCGGCGCGGTCTGGCTGCGCTACAATGTGGAAAAGTAAAGCAGAGGAGGCTTTTTAACATGAAGTACGAAAATAAAGAAGCATTTGAACAGGTCAACATGTTCGGCACCGGCACGCCGAACACCGCTTACGCCAAGTTTTTCATCGGCGATTCGTTCTTAAATCCTCTGACTGACCCGAAAGGCAGCCTCTTCGCCGCGAACGTGACCTTCGAGCCCGCCTGCCGCAACAACTGGCACATCCATCACGCGACTTCCGGCGGCGGACAGCTCCTTCTCTGCACCGCGGGCGAGGGCTGGTATCAGGAAGAGGGCAAGGACGCCGTCAGCCTGCACGAGGGCAGCGTCATCATGATCCCCGCGAACGTGAAGCACTGGCATGGCGCGAAAAAGGACAGCTGGTTCAGCCACATCGCCGTTGAAGTCCCAGGCAAAAACTGCCGGAACGAGTGGTGCGAGCCGGTCTCGGACGAAGAGTACAATAAGCTGTAATCGGAGGCAATTTCCATGATCTTAAACGAAACTTATACGCTCGAAAACGGCCTGGGCATCCCCAAGCTCGGCCTTGGCACCTGGTTCATCGACGACGATCAGGCCGCCGAGGGCGTGCGCACCGCCGTGAAGCTCGGCTACCGCCTCATCGATACCGCGCAGGCCTACGGCAACGAGCGCGGCGTGGGCGAGGGCGTGCGCACCTGCGGCGTTCCGCGCGAGGAGCTTTTTGTCGCCAGCAAGGTGGCCGCGGAGCTCAAGACCTATGACGAGGCCAAAAAGTCCATCGACGAAACGCTCGAGAAGATGGGCCTTGACTACCTTGACCAGATGATCATCCACTCTCCCCAGCCGTGGAACCAGTTTCGCGTGGAAAAGCGCTATTCTGAAGAAAATAAAGCCGTCTGGCGCGCGCTCGAGGATGCGCAAAGCGAGGGCAAGACCAAGGTCATCGGCGTGTCGAACTTTCTGCGCGACGACCTTGAAAATCTGCTCTCCGACTGCCACGTAAAGCCGATGGTCAACCAGATCCTGCTGCACATCAGCAACACCGACCTCGCGCTGCTCGACTACTGCCGCGAGCAGGGCATTCAGGTGGAGGCCTACTCCCCCATCGCCCATGGCGAGGCGCTCAAGAACCCCGCCATCGCGGAGATGGCGAAAAAGTACGGCGTCAACGCCGCGCAGCTGTGCATCCGCTATGTCATCGAGCTCGGCGCGGTCGCGCTGCCGAAGACGGCCAACCCCGACCACATGGCGAGCAACGCCGCCGTGGACTTCACCATCTTGAGCGAGGACATGGAGACGCTCAAGCACACGGACCGCATCGCCGACTACGGCGAGTTCAACATCTTCCCCGTCTTCAGCGGCAAGCCGCTCGCGTAACGAACGCAAAAGGAAAAGGAGAGAACGCAGCAGCGTCCTCTCCTTTTTTACAAAAGCATGCAGAAACCGATCTGCATACAGAGCCATCTTTCAAAAAGCCTCTTATTTCTTCTCTTCCTCGCGCACAAACATCATCAAAAAGCTGACTGCGAGCAGCAGGCAGGACACCCAGATGCCCTTTTCGGCAAAGCGCGCCGTCAGGACGCTGCCAAGCCCCGCGCCGACGGCAAAAATACCGATGACGCCAAAATACGTCAGTGCCTTTTTCAGCACCTCGCGGTCGTGCGTGTGGAAGTAGACGCACAGCGCCTCGGTGCCGCTGCGCATGTTGCCGATGCACATGGTGCTCGCGTAGGCGTGGCCGCGCACCTTGCGGAAGGTCTGCACCTGCATCGCGCAGACGAACGAGACGAGCGCGTTTGCAAAGGTGTTGACCTCCTGCGGCAGGAAGCCGACAAAAAACAGCAGCACGATCTCGGCCAGAATGATGAGCTGGCGCCAGTGCACCTTTTCCATGCACTTATAGCGGCGGTGGACGCATTCCGCCACAAAAATGCCTGCCATAAACGAGATCAGCGGCACAAAATAGCGGAAAACACCTGCCCAGTCACCTGCAAAAAGGTGTGTGCTCATCAGCACGATGTTGCCCGTCTGCGCGTTGGCAAACACCTTGTCGCGGCAGCAATAGGTATAGGCGTCCTGCAATCCGCCGGATAAAATGATAAACGCGGACATCAGGAACGAATCGGACATCTGCCCGTGCGGTCGATCAAGCTGCATGGTTACATTTTGGCTCCTGTTCGTTAAAATTCCGCCATGATTATACGGCGGTGGCCGCGCTTCGTCAAGTGGCTTTTGCGTCGAGCCGCGCGGTGTATCTGCGAATGCACGCCGCAGCGTAAACGGCGGTGACAAGCTCCGTGATGGGCATGGCGAACCAGAGCGAATCCGCGCCCGCAAGAAGCGGCAGCATCAGGATCAGTGCACCGCTGATGACGAGTCCGCGCGCGACCGACACGATAAACGCCGCCTTCGGCTGTAAGATGGCCTGGAAATAATACGTCGAGAAGATGTTGAACGGCAGCAGCAGGAATGAGATCGCATACGCGCGGATGATGGCCGGGGCCATCGCCAAGATCGTCTCCGTCGGGCTCATAAAAATGCGGATGTTGAGATTCGGGCACGCCACGCTCGGCGCCGTCCAGAAAACGCCGAAAAATACGACCGTTCACAGCGCATATCGCAGCGTCTCGCGGATGCGAGTCTCTTTCCCCGCGCCGAAATTCGTCGAAATGATGGGCTGGGATGCCTGTCCGACGCTGTACGCGCAGCACTGGACGAATGTGCTGACGTTGATGATGGGGCCGTAGATCGCGAGCGCGTCCGAGCCGAGGTGCGGCGGAGGACAAGTCCAACCTGTGGACGCTGTCGCCGTAGATCGCGAGCGCGTCCGAGCCGAGGTATTGCATGATCTGGCGGTTGAAGAGCACAGTCAGAATCCCCATCGCCACGTCGATAAAGAAGCTCGAAAAGCCCGTGACGGCGATCTTCCACAGCTTGCGCGCAAGCCTCTTTGGTTTCACGAGGCGCAGCGTGTTCTTCCTGCTCGCAAAGTGCGTCAGCATCACGAGGAACGACACCGCCGAGCCCAGCGCCGTGGCAAGACCCGCGCCGTAAACGCCCATATCGCATGGGAAGACGAAGAACCAGTCGCCGAGCACATTGAAGATGCCGCCCGACAGCACACCAAGCGTCGCAAGTGCGGGCGCGCCGTCGTTGCGCAGAAATGCCGCGAGCATCTGATTGAAGAGGAACAGCGGGAATACAACTTTAACGGGGATCATGTACCGCTGCGCGAGGGCGAGCAGCGTCTCATCCGTGCCGAAAAACATCAGAAGCGGACGCTCGAAGAGGATGAGCCCGACCCACGCGAGCGCCGCCAGAATGACCGAGCCGATGACCGCTGCGGTGAAATACTGGTCGTCCTCACCGTCGGCGCTCATGCCGCTGCCGCGCTTCGTGCTCAAGATCACACTGCCGCCGATGCCCATGAGAAGGCCAATGCTGTAAATGACGTTCCACACCGGCGCGACCACAGCCAGCGCCGCCGTTCCATCAGGCCCCTGATACTGCCCCACCATCGCCATGTCGACGATGCCGTAGATGCTGGAGATCAGCGCACTGCCGAACGCCGCCGACAAGTATTTGAAGTAAAGCGTTTTGATATTTCCACGCAAAAGGTCCATTGTCGTTTGCTCCTGTCAACAAAAAAAGCCGGATAAGGAACAGGCATTTCAGCCTGCGCCTTATCCGGCTGCCGTTTCTTTCGAACAGCGCGCTCTCCGAGCGAGCATAGCGGACTATAACACAGGAAAACTGCAATGTCAAGCCACGCACAGCCTTTCTTCCCGCCGCGACGCAAAAAGTTCGAAAAATTGCTTGACGTAAAAAAATCTTTGTGTTATACTTCCATTTGCGTTTGAACGAATGCGCTGGTGTAGCTCAGTCGGTAGAGCAGCTGATTCGTAATCAGCAGGTCATGTGTTCGAGTCACACCACCAGCTCCAAAAAAGCCCTGAAATCTCAACGGTTTCGGGGCTTTTGCTTTTTTCAGTATATCTGCGAAGGGCATTTTTGTGTCTTATTTGTGTCTTACAGTCGAAAAAATGTGTTTCGGCGGGCAAAAAAGCCGGTCAGGATCAACACCTGACCGGCTTTTCATTTTGCCGCTGCTTCTCATGCCGTAGCGGCCTTTTTCTTCTGGTTCGGCACAATAATGTCGGCGAACTTCTCTGTGATCTGCGCCGCCTTTTCATCCGCCGACGCGATGACATGCGCGTAAATATTGGCGGTCGTGCTCACCTGAGCATGTCCCAAGCGGCGGGAGACTACGACGAGCGGCGTTCCCTCTGCAATCAGCAAGGAAGCGTAAGAATGTCGGAGGCTGTGCACATGGATCTCCGTGAATCCGTTCCGCCGCGTAAAATCCCCAAACCAGCTTGACAGTGCGTCGGGGTGAATCGGCGCGCCCTCGTCATTGGTAAAGATCCGCCCGTCCTTGTCCTTCCATCTGTCCCCGCAAAGCGCGCGTTGCTCTTCCTGCCACTCCTGTACCTGTCGCAGAACGAAAAAGGCAGAGCGCGAGAGCTTCAGAGGCCGTGCAGATGTTTTGTTCTTCGGTGTGTCCGTGTAGATCCCTACCCCCGGAACATAAGAGGATGTCTGCACAATGGTGACCGTTTCGTTTTCGAAATCGACATCCGACCAGCGCAACCCCAGTAATTCGCCACGCCGTAGGCCCGATAAGAGATCAAAGGAAATAGCCGCGCGATATTTGGCAGGCTCATTTTGCAGCAGCTCCAACAGCCGCCGCGCGTCCTCTTCGTCAAGATGCGCAGCCTCTTTTGGCATCAGCTTTGGCAACTCGGCATTTGCCGCAGGATTGAATGGGATGAAGCCCCATTTCACAGCTTTCGTCAAGATAGATGAAATGAGTCTGTGATAACCTCGCACGGTGTTCGCATCAAGTGTTTTACGCTTCTCAACGTCAATAAACAGATCCAAGCGCGAACGGCCGAGCGCTTCCGCAATTTTGTCCGCGCTGTGCATGGTGACATTCTTGCCCGCAATCGCCGCTTGTACCGTGCACACGCCGAGCCCCGTCTTCTCAGAAATGGATACTCGCGTGCACCCTTCCTTTTTCAGCAGTGCTGCGAGATCCACGCGAGCGCGGCTCTTCACGTCAAGCCGTATACCGACTTCCTGCAAGTTCGCATAAAAAGCATTTAAGTGACCTGTCCGCAGCTCGCGCAGCTTAATATGCCCGATGGCCTCGTAGATTCTCGGCAACAAACGTTGATAGCCGCTAATTGTCTTTTTCTTGAGCTGCTTTGTTGCATACTGCTCGAACCACTGTTCCGCGAATTCCTTAAAGCGGATATTCGCATCTTGATAGGTTCCAGAGTTGACAGCTTCCTCAAAGTGGAGAGCTTCAATCTGTACTTGCTTTTCGATTTTCTTTGCAGACATGCCCTCGGGCGGCGTCCATGTCATGGACTGTTTGCGCTGCTTGCCGTCAATGCCGTATCCTGTCGAAATGCGGATCAGATAAGACACTTTTCCATTCTTGCCGACGCGTTTTGTGATGTTTGCCAAAAAATGACCTCCTTGATTTGCCGCGCCGCTCATGGTAAAATGTCGGTGCGGTTTTGATTCTGTGGTATGGATTTGAACTGCATATACTGTCCTCGGTGTTGGTAGCACCGAGGGCGGTTTTTTATTTTTCCTTGCCGGTATCTGTGTTTCGCTTTTTGTAGTCTTCCATAAGAGCCCAGCAATAGTGATTGCACACGGACTGAAAAAACGTATCAGTAAATACATCGGTGTCTTTTCTCTCAGGATCAGGCAAAAGTTTTTTTGCGGCAAACTCTATGCTACTTTTGACATATTTACCTACCATATCATCCGGTGCGCCTGTTTGCTTATATGTCTCCATCAATTTTAAAAACTGCCAGAAAGTTTCATTTTCAAGAACGGAATTGAGCGCATCCCAGTATCCACCAACGTTCTTTTTTAAATTTAAGATTGCAGTTTCAGACAATCCCGTTTGCGCTCTTATGTCAGTTGCTTCGCGAGTCCTGCACTCGTAATCTCCGATAAGATAACCATAATCACAGCCGAAGAAATCACACAGTCTGATAAGTTCCCATACGGTAGGTCCATTCCCCTCTCCCTTCTCCCATTTTGAAATTGTCTGCCTTGCTACGTTGGTCTTGTCAGCGAGCGTATCGAGAGTTACATAGTTATCCTTACGGGTACGCTCTGCTTTAATTCGCTCGCCTATAGTCTTGATTCTTTGGTTATTCAAATTAACACCTTCATTCATATTACAGTCAAAAATGTAATTATTCAGTTATTTCAAATAACATAATAGCACGTTATAATGACAATGTCAATGAAAATGAATGGAGGTGAGATAGTGGCAAGTCCTGAAGCTAAAGCTGCGCGCAATGCTTACGCCCGTGCGTGGCGACAGCGGAATCCGGATAAAGTTAAAGCTGCGGCCGAAAGGTATTGGGCAAAGAGAGCGCGACAAATGACGCAAAAGGAGCGTAAGGAGGGTGAAGAAAATGCGCAGAATGAGAACACTGACCGAAGTTGTCACAGCGATTCGAACGGCGGACCCAGCGACAGCGTTGACTAAGTCTGCACTGCGTCGCCTTGTGGTCACAGGTGCAGTGCCATCCGTTCGAATCGGGACAAAGTACCTCGTCGACCTCGACGTGCTGGATGATTATCTCGGCGGCAGTCAGCCGCAGCAGCAAGAGATAGTGCGCAACGGTATCCGCCGGATCGAGGTATAGCAATGGTAATCTATGATCTACTACCAACTGGCGCGGCGCATGCAATCAGCCGCCGTGAGCTGGCTGTACTGACTGGCCTGTCGGACAGACAGTTACGCTGCCGAATTGCGCAAGAGCGCAAAGTGGGCGTGCTCATCCTATCGACAACCGAGGGCGGCGGAGGTTACTATCGCGCGGCCAGCGCCGACGAGCTGCGGCGCTATGTACGGTCTATGCGCAATCGTAGCAAAGAGACTTTGGCAGCGAAAAAATTTTTAATGGAGGATTAGGGGAAATGAGTACATCTCTGAAAAAATACTACTGGATCAAACTCAAAGAGAGCTTTTTCGATGATCGTAACATCCGCTTTTTAAGAAAGCAAAAAGACGGGTATGCGATGGTATGTGTCTACTTGATGCTCCAGTGCCGCGCGCTAAAAACTGAAGGCCTCTTGAATTATCGTCGTATTATGCCAAGCCTTGAGGATGACGTTGCCTTCGACATCGACGTTGATGTATCTATCGTCAAAGCGGCGCTCGATTGGTTCGAAAAACTTGATTTGATAGAGCGTGTCGATGACAACGCACTCTTAATGAGTGCGCGCGATGAGCTTATCGAAATTGGCAAAGAGGGGGAAAGTGCCGAACGAGTGCGAAAATATCGCGAGCGGCAAAAGGCGTTACATTGTAACGATTAAGTAATGCCGTTGTAACACAGAGAAGATAATAGTTAGAGCATATAAAAAGGAAAGGAAAAACACATGGTCATTTTCTACGAAAATGACCGCGGAAAAGAGGTGGTATGGAGGAGAGAAACCCAGCTCATCATTTTGTCCTGTGGACAGTCCGCGGACAGTCCGCAGGACACGAGGAGGTGTCATAATTGCGTTATTACAGATGACGTCAAAGCATGGCTGCGTTGCTATGCCAACCCAATGCGCGAGGTCGAACTATTGCGTGCCCGCGCCGATGCTATCCGCGGCCGTGCCGCCTCACCGCCAACATCTGCGCCCGATGGGTTGAGGATGATGTCAACAGCTTTAACAACCTGTGACTGTAGTGGGAGGAAAATCAAATGTTGACCGAGCGGCAGCGGCGCTTTGCGGACGCCTATTGCGAGACCGCAAACGCGACACAGGCAGCAAAAGCAGCCGGATATAGCGTAAAGACAGCATACTCGCAGGGAGAACGCCTGTTGAAAAATGTTGAAGTCGCTGCATATATCCGCGACAAAATGGAACAAATCGCAAACGAGCGCATTTTGTCCGTTGTCCGAGCTCGTGCATTGCTGTCAGACATCGCCGTGTCAGCGGATTCAGCAATAACCGCCCGCTTGCGAGCACTCGACCTTTTGCTCAAAACAGCAGGGGCGCAGTTGCCCCCGCAGCCCGTAGAGAAGACAGAGCCGACGACAGCAGTGTCCGCCGAAGAAGATGCGATAGAGCCGGCAGAGGCCGAGGGCTTTGTCAAAATCCACTTGCCGTGGAACGGGCAGGATGATAACGCAGTTACCGCCGTTCAGCTACCAGACGGCAGCGTTGTCCCGCTGGCCGGACACGAAAACGATGATCTCTTCGTTTATCAGCCACTTTTGCAGCCAGAAAATCACGAACCGAATGAGGATGACGAACTGAATGACGATGCAGAGTAGACAAGTTATAGCAAACTTTGTAGAAGAAAAGCAGCGTATCCGCCGATGGATCGAACGGCAAGGCGTGCAGATCCACGATGCAACGCCGGCAGAGAGCGAAGCCGTGCGGCAGATCTTGAAGGACACGCCCCGCTTGTTCCCCGATTTGCTGTATCGGAGCGGTCTGCGGCTGCTTTTTCTGTACGAGCAAGACGAGACGCAGGAAAATGACGGCGTGTGCTGGATCGACGTGACGCGCGACGGACACGGCGTGCTGTATGCAATCGGCCTTGCAACGTGGACACTTGAAAATCCACCTTACTTTCAGCTCGTCTTCTTGCATGAACTCGCCCATATCGCGGTGGGCGGTGAGCATAATGCAGCATTCCGCGCATATCTTGACAGCTTGATTGCGAGATTTAATGAAGCGACGGGCGTGCAGCTCGTCAATGATTATCCATCGGAAGGAGGTGCAAAACAGTGAAACCACGGAAGCAGCGTCCCTTTACTCCGCGCGACGCCGAACGCGTCATGTTCGGCGAAAGGCCAGGAAGCGCAGCCGCAGCGCGAGAGCGGATGATCGAGCGCATGAACGGCAGCAAACCTGAAAGCTCAGAAGCGGCACGCGGAAAAATGCTGGAACGGCAGCGGAAGCGATAAACCCTGCCAAAAGCCCGCAGAATCGCCGCAGCGCTGCAAGGGGTATCATTTGACATCTTAAAAGCTGCGCGCGATTATGGAGGCTTTTAGCGAGGTCTAAGATGAACTGCACAGACGCCGGAGATTAGAGCGACAGTGACAAGATCGACGAAATGAGGGCACAATCGAAAGGCTGAAAAAGGGAATCGACTAAGGGAACGCCCGCCGCTGGATGATCTCAGCGGCGGGCGTTTTTTTACTTATTATTGATGAGCTCGTTTAGATTATCCGCTGCGGCTTCATCAGAGCACAAAAATTGAATATTCAAACCGCTTTCTGAGGTAATGACAATTTTGCCATACTTCATAACAGGATACTGTTTATTATTTGAATATCTTTTGTCCGGAGATCCGTCTTTATTTGAATATGCCCAAACATGTTTAACAATCTCTGAATCAGACGGGACTTTTCCGCTCTCAAGAAATCCCACTGCGGATAGGTTAATAGTTACATCATTGTAGTCGAGTGCTCCCATTTTCTTATCGAACACAAGGAGTCTATCAGGCATAATTGCAAGCAGCATATTTTTGAATGAAAACACAACTGGTTTGATGTTACTCTTGATGTACCACGGAAGTGTTGAACTCGCACTCATTTTTTCTGTTTGGATAGCGTTCTCAATGCCACCCGTAACTCGGGCGTTTTTTGATTTCGCTTTGAGCGTAATTTGCTGAAGAGATTGACTCGACGCAACGGCTGCCCATGCTGCTCGAAATTCTTGCCACTTTTCAAGTTCATAATCATCAAATTCGTATTCGATGGAGGCTCGACATTTCACAAACAGAAAAACGATTCCAACAAGTGGCAAAAGGCACAACAGCCCATCCGATAAACACCAAAGCGCCATAATGAAAAGAATAATGACCGCCATCTTGAATTGTTTCACCTGCACAAATAGTTCGCTATATTCGGCTGGCCGCAATGCCTCAGTGCCTGCGGAATGAACCTCTTGAATATCGCTGTAAGCATCCAAAGGATCAACCTGCCGTGAAGCCTCTTGTTGTTGGCGCGCTGAGTCCTTGTGTTCGTCGACATAGCTGATTCCTGTACCGGGGATTGACACCGTTCGGCGTGTACGTCCATCCGCGGTTTTGGTAATACGATAGCCTTTTACTCCCCAACTATAACCGACTCCGTTTTGACTAAGATTTACGCGAAAGCCTCCTCCAAGATTTATGCTTTTTCTGTACCTAACGCCCATTAGAACGTCCTCCCTTAGCACTAAAATACAGCGTCAAAGTATATTCAATTTAGGATATCAAATATTAAATATATTATTAATATATCATATCGAATATACTTTTACAAGTAAGGAGGTGCTGATATTGGCAAAATTTACACCGCAGAAACCAGAAAAGGAAGTTATCTCCCTCAGACTTGCAATCAGCACCCTTGAGGACATTGACCGTAAGGCCGCAGAGATCGGTATAAGCAGAAATGAGCTCATCAATCAGATGATTGTTTTTGCGCTTTCCAGCATGGATGATGGCGAGAATTGAGCCCCTTTGTTTTTGTGTCTTGTTTGTGTCTTACTCTCAAAATAAGACACTGAAAGTTATGAGAAGATATCGAAAGCAAAACCGGTAAAACCCGCATGAAATCAGCGACTTTTGAAAGATATAAAAAGCTGTGAAAGGTTTTATACTCAATTCGTAATCAGCAGGTCATGTGTTCGAGTCACACCACCAGCTCCAGAATGTGTTGATGAAGGATGCAGCGCAGAAAACTCCGCACGAAAGTGCGGAGTTTTCACATGTTTATCGGCTTTTTCATCGAAAAAAGTTAGATAAACAGGATTTTTCAAAAAGTCAGTTTTTCTCCGCGACAGGCGACATTTTAGAGATGCAACCGGTCGCTTTTATGAACTGATGTGACTCGAACGCCAGGGCATTAAAAAAGAACAAACCAACAGGCCACTGATCTCTCCCCCCTATACGGGGAGCAGATCGGTGGCCTTTTTTCGTTTCTCCGGTGCTTATCCTCGCCATCACCGTCTGTCAAGCAGATTGGGACAGACGCTATTCTCCCGACAACCGGGCTTGGGCAAACGCCATGTTCATCCCCGCCAATCCCGACGCATGGGGTGCTGACCGCAACTGCTATCTGGCCGTCAACAGTCATCCCGGTCTGGTCGATCTGTTTCTCAGCCAGACCCGCAAAGCCTACGCGCAGGAGCGGCAGAAAACCTCTGTCCGGGATATACTGAAAAAGCTGCCTGAAACAACTTCGCCGAAAATTTCGGCGAAGTCCAAAGCCCCGGAGCGCTGAGCGATGGCAAAACGCAAGCGGGATATTCAGCTTAAATTCCGCGTCACGCCGCAGGAACGGGAAATGATCGAAACAAAGATGGCGCAGTTCGGCACCACCAACATGGCGGCGTATCTCCGCAAGATGGCGATTGACGGATATGTGGTAAAGCTCGATCTTCCGGAGCTGCGGGAGCTGGTGTCCCTGCTTCGGTATTCCAGCAACAACCTCAACCAGCTCACCCGCCGCGCCCACGAAACAGGCCGTATCTACGAAACCGATCTGGAGGACATTCAGCAAAGTCAGGAGCGGATATGGACGGCAGCGGAGAAAATCGTTTCCTCGCTGGCGGCGCTGAAATAAGTCGCAGGGGCGACCCGACCTACACGGGCCTTTTCAACGTAAGGAAACGCCTGCGCAGCATCTACGGCGAGCAGTGCGACTTTCATATCGACAGCAGCGGCAAGGGCTCGACCGTGTCGTTCTCGCTGCCGCTCATCCCGCCGGAAATGCCGGACACTGAATAAGAGGAGGGTACTTCGATGCGAATTGCTGTGATCGACGATGAAAAATATTCCCGCGTGGCGCTTGTGCGCCAGATTGAAAATTTTCTGCCGCACGCCGAGATCTTTGAGGCCGGAAGCGGTGCGCAGGCGGTAGAACTGCTGGAAAAGCACACGTTCGACATTCTCTTTCTCGACATCCACCTCGGCGATATGGAGGGCACGACCATCGCCGCCCTCGCCCGCCGTCTGATGCCGCAGGCAAAGATCATCTTCGCCACGGCCTACTCCGACTATGCCGTGCGCGCCTTCGAGCTGCGCGCGGACGACTACCTGCTCAAGCCCTTCGACCCTGACCGCATCCGCGAGGCGCTCAAGCGCTGCACCGCCGAACCCGCGCCCGCCGTATCGGCCGCGCCGCCCGTGCTGCACCGCATCGCCGTGAACAGCAACCGCAGCACCACGCTGCTCGACACCGATGAGATCACCTACATCGAGACCGACGGCATCGGCCGCGACTGCATCCTCCACACCATCTCCGGCAAGAGCTATCCCGATACGACCTCGCTCGGCGAATACGAGAGCCGGCTCGGTGAGCAGGACTTTTACCGCATCCACAAGACCTGTCTCGTCCACCTGCGCTATATTGTCAGCATCTTTCCGTGGACGGGCAACAGCTTTGCCCTGCGCGTGCGCGGCACGGACTCTGTGCTGCCCATCAGCCGCGAGCGCGTGCGCGAGCTGCGCCGCTGGCTGAACATCTGACCGCTTCCGTCACTGATCAGTTTCCATAAAATCAAGGTGCAGAGCAAGGACGCTCTGCACCTTGATTTTATATTCCGCCGCTTAAGGCGCATGCAATCGGCGCGCGGCGGTTCCCTTTTCCGCCGCCCGATATGGTACTCCACAGTTCTCGTTATCCGCGCCATCCCGTTTTTCATGGATAAATATGCCAAAGCAGCGCTGCAAAAGCGGTCGAATTCCTGCGAATTCACACTTGCGGCGCGGCGGGGAACGCAGTAGAATATAGGCAATATTGGTCAATGACCGACAAGGAGTATTCATTATGCAGCAAAATGCAAAATTCATCCGTAAACTGCCCATCCCGATGGACATTAAAAAAGAGTTCCCCGTCACGGAAGAGGTCGCCAAGGTGCGTGAGGCGCGCGTGGAAGAGATGCGCGCGATCCTCGACGGGCGTGACAGCCGCCTGATGCTCATCATCGGCCCCTGCTCTGCCGACCGCGAGGACAGCGTGATGGACTATGTCTGCCGCCTCGTCCCCCTGCAGGAAAAGGTCAAGGATAAGATCCTGATCGTCCCGCGCATCTACACGAACAAGCCGCGCACCAACGGCTCGGGCTACAAGGGCATGCTCCACCAGCCCGACCCGAGCAAAAAGCCCGACATGCTCGAGGGCATCATCGCCATCCGCCGCCTCCACACCCGCGCGGTGCAGGAGACCGGCTTTGCCTGCGCCGACGAGATGCTCTATCCCGAAAACTACCGCTATCTCTCCGACATTCTGGGCTATGTCGCTGTCGGCGCGCGCTCGGTCGAGAATCAGCAGCACCGCCTGGTTGCGAGCGGCATTGACGTGCCCGTCGGCATGAAGAACCCCACGGGCGGCGACTTGAGCGTGATGATGAACTCCATCTATGCGGCGATGGGCGACCACACGTTCCTCTACCGCGGCTGGGAGGTCGAGACCGCGGGCAACCCCTATGCCCACGCCATCATGCGCGGCTATGTGAACGAAAAGGGCGACAGCCGCCCCAACTACCACTATGAAGACCTGGTGCAGCTGCACAAGCTGTACGCGGAAAAGGGCATCAAGAACCCCGCCTGCATCGTCGACTGCAACCACGCCAACTCCGGCAAGCAGTATTTGGAGCAGATTCGCATCGCGAAGGAGGTCCTGCACTCCAAGCGCCACTCGAATGACATCAACGCGCTCGTCAAGGGCCTGATGATCGAGAGCTACATCGAGGACGGCAACCAGAAGATCAGCGAGGGCACCTACGGCAAGAGCATCACCGACGCCTGCCTCGGCTGGGAAAAGAGCGAAAAGCTCGTGCTGGAGCTGGCCGATTTGCTGTAAGCGGTAAAAATGAAAAAAGGCGTCCGTGTTCCGAACCTGTTCGGGACACGGACACTTTTTACTTTTCACGGCACCGCCGTCCAATCACAGGGCACTCACGTCCTGTTTTTTCTTGTGGTATCATGCCGCCATTGCCTGTCACGTATGCTTTCGATTTTATTTTCATTTTCCTTTCTGTTGCCAAAAAACGCGGCGTATGATATCTTGAAAGAAAAGCCCCCGGTCAAAACTGTCTTGGAGGTACGCCATGCCGAAGCGAAGCTGGAATCTAAACACCGTCTACATATCCGAGCGCCTGCAGGAGTGCCTGCGCCCGATCTCGCGCTGCGCGCTCACCACCGTGGTCGCGCCGATGGGCTATGGCAAGACGACGGCGGTGAACTGGTATCTTTTAGAGCGCGCCAAGCTCGACGAAGCCGCCGTTGTGCGTATCAGCGTGTATTCGGACAATCTGGCCATCTTCTGGAAGAGCGTGCAGGAGGCCTTTTCCCACGCGGGGCTCGACTTTCTGCGCGCCTACCCCTGCCCCGACGACGCCGCGGGCGGAAGCCTCCTGACGGACGATCTCTGCCACGCGCTCGCGGGCAAGCGGCCCTGCTATATTTTCATCGACGACTTTCACCTCTTGACCGACAACCGCGTGCCCGCCTTTCTCTGCACGCTGACGAACCGCCTGCCTGAAAACGTTCACCTGATCGTCGCAAGCCGCGACCGCTTCCTGCCCGCGGAGGAGATCCTGCGCCTTGGCGGCAGGCTCTACACCGTGGGCGCCGAGCAGCTGCGCCTCAACCACACGGAGCTCTCGATCTACGCCCACCGCTGCGGCACGGAGCTCTCGGACGCGCAGATCGAATCGCTGCTCTATTCGAGCGAGGGGTGGTTCTCGGCCATTTACTTAAATCTCCGCACGCTGCACGAGCGCGGCGAGCTGCCGAGCCGCAGTTCGGATATCTACGCGATGTTCTCCGCCGCGATGATCGACCCGCTGCCGTCAAAGCGGCGCGAATTTTTGGCCGTCATGGGCCTTGCGGACGAATTCACCGTCGAGATGGCCGAAGCCGTCACCGGCAGTAAAAACACCGCTGCGATCTTACAGACGTTGACCGAGCAGAACGCCTTTGTCAAGCGCCTGCCGGACAGCGTGACGTTCCGCTTCCACCACATGATGAAGGACTGCGCCGAGCGCACGTTCCACACGATGGAGCCGCGGCGGCAGGCAGTTTACCATAATAGATATGGCGAGTGGTACAAAACGCATGGGCAATATCTGCATGCGCTCAAATTCTACTGTCTTGCCAAAAACTACGACGCGGCGCTGCGCGTCATCCAGCGCGACGCGGGCATCCTGCTCACGTCGCTTGGCGCGCAGCAGGTGCTCGACTTCATCGCCCACTGCCCGGTCGAAACGCTCAAGGAGCACCCGCTTTCGCTCCTCGTTCTGATGCGCAGCATGTTCAACTGGCGGCAGATCCCAAAGATGCTCGAGCTCAAGGAGCTGCTGCTCGCCGCGATCACCGAACACCCCGACTGGCCGGAGAGCGAGCGCGGCGACCTTCTCGGCGAGTGCGACCTCATCATGAGCTTTTTGATGTACAACGACATCTCCGCGATGAGCCGCCTGCACCGCAGCGCGAGCGCGCAGATGTCGCGCCCCGCCATCAGCATCCAGAAAAGCGGGGGCTGGACGTTCGGCTCGCCGTCGGTGCTGATGATGTTTTACCGCGCGTCCGGCGAACTCCAGAGCGAGCTCACCGAGATGGACGAGTGCATGCCGCACTACTATAAGATCACAAACGGCCACGGGCAGGGCGCTGAGACCATCATGCGCGCGGAGGCCGACTTCATGCGCGCCTGCTTTGCCGACGCGCAGATCATGCTCGAGCGCGCCTATGCGCAGATTGACGGCAACGGGCAGGAAAACATGGCCCTGTGCTGCGACTTTCTCGCCTGGCGGCTCTCGCTCTGCACTTCTTTCACGCCGCGAGAGTCCTTCGAGCAGCGGCGCGAGGCGCTGCTGGGGCTGCATAGCGTCACGTGGCTCAACATTCTGCAAAGCTCCTGCGCCTATTACTATGCGCTGCTGGGACTGCCCGAAAAAATTCCCGCGGTCTTCCGCGAGCATCAACTCGCCTCCATCCACTTCCTCGCGCCCGGAAAGCCGATGATGGAGCTTATCGAAAATCAGGTCTACCTTGCTCAGGGCGAGTACGCCAAGGTCATCGGCCGCAGCGAAGCGCTGCTCGGTATGTGCGAGGCGATGCACTATGCGCTCGTCGCGCTGCACATCCGCCTTCAGACCGCCGCGGCCTACGAAATGCTCGGCAAGCGCGAGACGGCAGACGAACTTTTGATCTCTGCCCTCGCCGCGGCGGAGCCGGACGCGCTCTATCTGCCGTTTGTCGAAAATTACCGCTATCTCAAGACGGCGCTCACGCGCGGCGTGGGTGCGAAATTTGCCGCGTTTGTCCGGACGGTCACACCGCTTGGCGAGGACTTTGTGCGCCGCTGCGGCGAAAAGCGTGCGGAAGGCTCCCGTCCCGCCGCCCTCGCGGGCCTCACTGAGCGCGAAAGCGCCATCGCCGCGCTCGTCGCCAAGCGCCTGAGCAACCGCGAGATCGCCGAGCAGCTCTTTTTGTCCGAGGGCAGCGTCAAGCAGTACATCAACCAGATCTACTCGAAGCTCCTCATCACGGGCGACGTGCGCACCAAGCGCAAACGGCTCGCCGAGCTCGCCGCGCCGAAGAACTAAGACACAGCTTGGACGCAGCGCATCCGTTTTTGCATTGCCGCTCCTGCAAAATTATCTAACCTTTGGTTAATACCAACTTTTTCCGATCCACCGTACAATGGCTGTACGGTGGATCTTTTATTTTCCGGAGGGGAGGAATGCCTTTGTACCGAAAATACATCTCAGCCGTCACACCGCTCCCGGACTACATTCTTCGGGTGGACTTTGTCTCCGGCAGCCGCCTGCTGCTCGATATGAAGCCCTATCTCGACAAGCTCCGCTTCCTCCCGCTTGCCGATCCCGCGGTGTGGAACAGCGCCATGACGAACGGCATCTTTGTCCGCTTCGACAATGTGGAGCTGAGCCATGACGAAATTCTGTCCATGGCGGAACGGGCGCACTGAGCGCGCCGATTTTTGAAAATTGAGAGGAGAACAACATGAAAAACGCTTGTAAACACCTTGCCCTTTGCACCCTGACGCTGATCCTTTGCCTTGCCCTCGCCGCCTGCGGCAGCGACGACTCCGGCGACTACACAGACTACGGCGACGACTCCAATGTCCCGTCGACGATCGACGGCTTTGTCAAGGAAAGCTACGACAGCTATGATTACAGCGCTTTCGAAGGTTACTATCTGCCCGACAGCGGCACGGACTTCGACTATCTCATCATCGACACCAACGGCTCGCGCTGGCGCATCGGCAGCAACGACGACCTCGCCGCCAGCGGCTATTTGCAGTACGACGCGGACTATGACTGCATCTACGCCTACAACGAGCACGACGGCGTCGCCTATCAGTTCTCCGCCGACGGCAGCAGCGTGAACATCTATTCGCTCGGCTCGTTCACCTATGAAATGAGCCTCGACGAGTTCGACGCGCAGGCCGAAGACTACAACAGCAGCGACAGTTCGGTCGATCTCTCTTACCTTGCGGGCATCTGGTATCTGGACGGTGATCTCGACGCCGACAGCTACATCTACATCGACAGCAGCGGCGGTCTCTGGGGTCTCTACGAGCGCGCGCCCGGCGCGGAGGCGACCGAGGTCGACGGCGGCTTTATCTCGGCCCCGACCGATGTGGACGACGTGTACTATGCCGTTTCCACGACGTATCAGGACGTCACCTATGAATTCACGCTTTTTGACACCGATTCCATCATGTGGGGCGGCGAGAACGACTACTACGAGCGTCTTGAGTAAGCCGTTTTGAAACGTGAAGAAGGGAGAAAAGAAGATGAAAACTTCCCATCATTTCCTTGCGGTGCTGCTTGCGGTTCTGCTCTGTCTGAGCCTGACCGCCTGCGGCGACAGCAGCGATGACGTCACGGGCGACGACTGGCGCACAAGCGGCGTGGTCGCCGCCGAGGGCACCATCACACACGAGGGCGAGGGCAGCGTCAAGGTCCTCGTCACCGTGGGGCCTGAGAGCGCAGCCTTCTACCGCGACGAGCCAGAGCAGGAGCTCTTCGACAGCGTGTCCTTCCCCGTGACGGTCGAGGACGCGAACGACGACGGCACGGGCTTTGACATTTCGTTCGACGACATCACCGGCGATGGCGAGAGCGACGTCGTCGTGACGTTCCAGCACGCCGACATGAGCACGACGCAGATGGTCTGGTTCTGGGATGCCGACGAGCGCTATGTCTTCGAGCCGGATTACTCCTACTTCCACGAAAACGGCGTGCAGACCGACCTGACCGACACGCCCTATTTCTCTGACAACGGCTTACAGATCAACGCTGCGGTCAACACGGGCACTTATCTTCTGGAAAACGGTGTTGCCTGCTACTCTGGCCTTGGCGACGGCTATGAGAGAAACGACTGCTACTGGGAGGTCATCAAGCACAGCGACCAGTCGCACGACGGCATCCGCGAGATTCAGTTCGACGCCATCTGCTACATTCCCGAGAGCTCCATCCCGTACTTCACCGAGCAGTACATCACCAACACCGACAGCGAGCTCTACGACTACTACACCGGCATGTGGTTCACCGCCGCCACCGCCTACGGCAACAGCCAGCGCGGCGACAACTACTATGTTCATACCGTCAATTATAACGGCAACGAATACCTCATCGAATTCGCCTACTCGACCGACTGGCAGTACAACGTCAGCGATTGGGCGATGGTGCTGACCAAGAGCTACATGGTCTACCTGCCCGACGATTACGACGGGCTGGTCTTCGCCGCCATGCCACAGCTCGACAACTATAAGGACTGCGCCAGACGGATGCAGCTCGATAGCATCGCGCCCGAGGCGAGCATCATGGACATTGACCTTGTCGACCCCTACAACACGCTGTTTTTCAGCATTTGCTACTAAAAAGGCGGTGAACAGCATGACGCACCGAACGTATCTTCTGCCGCTCGTGCTCGCGCTGCTGCTCCCGCTGAGCCTGACCGCCTGCGGCGACAGCAGCTCTGATGATCTGCAAAGCAGCTATGAGACCGTCATGGACATGGAATTTCTCGACGGGATGTGGAGCATCGACGGCACCTCGAGGCTGTACTTTGACAGTGAGGAGGGCTTCTATGCCTACCGCACCGGCTGGGGTCTCGGCGGGCGCGGAGAATTTGAATTGTCCGAGGCGAGCGGCCGGCCGATGATCTTTTTCAACGGCTTTCTCTACAATTTCCTCCTGCGCGACGACGGCGTGCTGCTACCGAACCAGAACGGCGAGGGCAGCGGGCTCACCATCCACCGCCACACCTTCCTCCGCGACGACGAGGCGGAGATCGTCGAGTGGGATAAAAGCAACTGGGACGGCATGTGGCAGAACGCCCTGGGCGAGACCATCGTCATCGACTCGTCCCTCATGCAGTACATCGCCTGCTCACCGGACTATTCCATGAGCGGCACGATGAACGACGAGGGCGAGGGCATGGGCCTCTACCTCTACGACAACGGAACGCGCGCCTACCTCTGCCCCAGCGACGACGGCAATAGCTTCACCCTCTCCGCCGAACGCTTTGGCCGCTACGGGGACGATCAGCACTTTGACGGTGTCTTCTACCGCAACGCCGACTTCTACACCTACACGGACATGGAAAACGCGGAGTTTTACGAAGACGAATACTCCACCTTCTATATCTGGTACTACGACGGTGTGAACCGTTACCTTCTGGGCAACGATTATACCATCGGCGACGACGGCCTTGCCTACCACGACGAAGACGGTCTCGTCTATCCCGCGGGCTGGATCCCCGAAGCGCCGTATGATCCCGCTGACGACTGGGGCGAAAACTGGATGGACAACTGGGATATTTGAAAACGCCATGATAAAGGATGGATGTGAAATGACAGGAAGAGGAAAACTCAGCGACGCCGAGCTTTCGAAAAAGCTCGGGCACTATCAGAAAATGTCGCGCGTCTGGATCCTGGTGGGCCTTTTTGGCGCGTTGAGCGGCACGGTCTCGTACTTTGCCGTGCAGGACACCGCGCTCAAGGCCATCCTGACGGGGGTGCTGTTCTTCGGCGGCATCTGCTGCGCGGTCTTTTTGGGCGGCAGCGCGCAAAAGAAGCTCCAGGCCCTGATACAGGAGCAGTTTGGAGACTTTTTCCGTGCGGAATGGGAAAAGGCCTTCGGCCCGGATATGCACACACCGGAAATGTGCGTTGACGAGCCGTTTCTCCGGACGTTCCACCTGCTGGACGGTCAGTGGGAGGAATGTACGGTAGAGAACCTCCATGAAGGCGATTATCACGGCGTGCATTTTTCCGCCGCCAACGTGCGGCTGGACCATGTGTATGAGCGAGGGTGCGGTCACGAAGGCTATGAGACCTGCCACGAGATGGTCTTCAAAGGCCTCGTGCTGCGCTGCGAAACGCAGACGCCCGCCCCCTCCCCCGTCCTCGTCAACGCAAGGACGGAGGACAGTCCGCGCGGCGCAGCGACGGGCGATGCGCTGTTTGACCGATGCTTCTGCGTCACAGCAGAGCCGGAGCAGGATGCCCTCTCCCTTCTTGCCCCGCAGTTTATGGAGCTGATGAACGAGTTCAGGCAGCGCGTCGAAGGACAGCTCTTGGGCTTCCGCTGGGAAGGCCGGGTGCTCTCGCTGGCGGTGGAAACAGACTATGGCTTTGCCGCCGTTGCCAGTAATGTAGACCTGCGCGACCTTGATGCCCTGCGCCGCAGCTATTGCGCGTCGCTGCACGCAATGGAGGAAACGCTGGATCTTCTGCTGAAAAACACCGCTCTTTTTGCGGCGCGGGACTGAGAAAGGATGATACGATGGAAAAAAATCAAACAATGACAGACGAACAGCTCGCGCGCGAGCTGCAAAACGGCAAGCGCGGCGGTGGCCGCGGCAAGCTCCTCACGGTGATTGGCTGCGCCGCGACGGCGATTGGTATTTTCACCTCGGTCACGGCGCTGACGGTCATCGGCATCGTCGTCGCGTTGCTGGGGCAGGGCGTTCTGAACAAGCACCGGAAGGCCGCCGGAAAAGCGGTCTTTGAGTCCCTCGTGCCGGAGATCATGAACGCGAACTTTGAAGACGTGCAGCTCATCGGGAAACGAAACCTTGTGGATATCAAGGGTTCAAACATTCCGCTGCCGTCATACGTCTACGACAGCGCCAGCGGCCGCATCGACTTCACCTACCGCGGCCTTACGTCCGAGCTCTGCACCGTCACGCTGACGGATGTGGACGAATACCGCAACGAAAACAACGACATGATGGAGTCCGCCGAGCGCGTGGTCTACACGGGTCAGTGGATGGCTTGTGAGCTTGGCAAAACGTACCCCGCAGACCTCATGTTCTGGCCGCGCGGCAAGCTCGACAAGCTCTTCCGCGCCAAAACCATCAAGACGGATTACGAGGACTTCAACAAGCACTTCAACCTGAGCTGCGATGATGCCGACTGGGCGCTGCGCTTTTTGAGTCCCAGCCGCATGGAGCGCATTCTTGCGCTCACCAACACCGCCTTCGGCGATTTTTCCGTCAGTCTGCACGCCGATGGGACGCTATACATCGCCGTACACAGCGGCCGCGGCTTTTTCGATGTCGGCAAGGGCAAGGAGCCGCCCGACGCGCTGCGCCGCCGCTTCACCCGCGAGCTCAAGTGGTGCACCGACATGATCGACGTCTTCCGCCCTGCGGCGGAGTGAAGAAAGGAGCGGTCGTATGCAGCTTTGGGTCGCGATATTGCTGTTCCTTCTGTCCGTTGCGGGTGCCGTGCTCTCAGCGCAAAAGCTCCGGCAAAAGAGAACGCTTCGCGTCGCCTGCATCGCACTCTGCGCTGTGATCGCCGCGGCCTGCGCGGTCTATATCGCGCTGACGGCGATCATGCTCTACGCGGCGAGCACGAAGTGATCTTCTGCACTTCATGCAAAGGAAAAAGCCCATCAGCTCGACGAGCTGATGGGCTTTTGTTCTGCAATTTTCTTGGCGGAAGTTACACCTTTTTACTTCTTCTCCACCGCGCGGCCGATCAGGTAGCACACCGCGGCGACCACCATGCCATTGATCGAGGCGATGCCCCAATGCACCAGATTCGCTACCACCGCGCCGAGCACCACGCCGATCACCGCGAACCAGTTGACCGTCTCGCTGACCTCCACGTCCTGATATTTCTCCTTGTTCAGAAAGTAGCCGAGCACCAGAATGATACCCACCGGCGGCAGGGTGCAGTTCAGGATGTTCAGCCAGCCGCAGAAGTTCCAGTACAGCCAGACGGCGAGCACCGTGCCGATGATGCCGGAGACAAGCACCATGGGCTTCTTTTTCTGGCCGAAGATGTTGGCAAGGCCGAGGCCCGCGGAATAGAGCGCGTTGTCGTTCGTCGTCCAGATGTTCAGGCCCAGGACCAGGATGGCGAGGTAGAACAGGCCAAGGTTGATCATCACCTCGAAGATGTCGTTGCCGCCCACATAGACCGACGAGACACCGCCGAAGAAGAACATCAGAGAGTTGCCGATGAAGAACGCGATCACCGTTGTGATGGCGCCCACCTTGCCGCTTTTGGCAAAGCGGGAGAAGTTCGGCGTCGCCGTGCCGCCGGAGACGAACGAGCCAACGACCAGTCCCGCGCCGCCGATCACCGTCAGCGTGCCGCTGGACTTGGCAAACTGATCGACGATCGTGCCGTCGCCGCGCATGACGGCGAGCACCATCGCGACCGTTCCCAGCACCGCAACCATCGGGACGGCGATATAGCTGACGATCGTGAGCGACTTGATGCCAAAGTAGGCCGAGGCCGTCATGCAGATACCGGCAACGATCACCAGCGCCCACTCCGCCGTCTTGCTGCCGCCTAGCAGCTCATTCGCGACCGGGATGGCAAACATGGCGATGCCCACGCCGAACCAGCCGATCTGCGTGAACGAGATCATGGCCGAGGGCAGATACGAACCCTTGACGCCAAAGGCCTTGCGGGCCAGAAGGTCGAGGCTCATGCCCGTCTCCGCACCCACGTAGCCCAAAAGTCCCGTGTACAGGCTCAAGATCACGCCGCCGACGATCATCGACACGACGAAGCCCTGAAAATCCAGGCCGTCCGCCAACTGCTGGCCCACCCACATGCTCGCGGAGAAAAAGGTGAAGCCCAGCATGATCATAAACATGGTCACGATGCCGCGTCGGGCGCTTTTCGGCACGATCGCCTCTGCGTAGTCAATATCCACTACCGTCTTTTCATTCTTCATGCGTTCTGTCCTCTCTGATCTATAAATTTTTTAAAGGATATACTTTCTCAGGGTCGTGGTGAACTCGTCGATCCGCTGGCGCGCGATCTCCTTCAGCGAGACATCGCGCATGCCCTCCACAAAGCCGCGCTCCTGCTGATAGAGCCAGCGCGTCGTCTTTTTGTCCAGTTTTTCATAGTGACAGTCCTTCAGCCAGTCCTCGTAGGAGATCGGCAGCGGATGCCCGAGCTTTTCCTCGAGCAGCGCCTGCTTGTCGATGCTGTCGGCGCGCTCTAAGATGCCGTTCCAGAATTCGAGCACCTCTTCAATATGCTCGTGGATCTCGTAGCGGCGGGCGCCGCCGTCGTAGATCGTGCACTTTTCAAAAAGGGGATTCTGCATCGAGAGCGTCTCGCGACGGAAGGCAGGGGCAATGATGCCGCCTTTCCAGTAGAAGTCGATCAGCGCGCGGTTGATACCGGAAACGCCCTTGTTTCCCTCTTCATAGCAGCTGAAAATGCCCTCGTAATACACCGTGACAAATCCCTCAAAGCCCGGCCAGTACACACGGATCTCCTGCGTCAGCTTTTCCAGGATCTCAACGCCCTGCGTGCCGCCGATCGTGAAGAGCACGATGTTGCGCAGCTTGGCCCCCTGCTTGCGGTAATAGTCGATCACATAGCGCAGGCAGTTCACAAGCGTCTCGCCGGAGGCGATGATGTCGCCGATCAGCAGCGTGCTGTTCGGCACGGTGGCAAGCTTGCAGTATTTGATCTCAAGGCCCGTCATCTCGCCGTTTTCAAAAACGCGCTCGCTCGACATAAAGCTGATGTCGTGGACGCGGATGTGCTCTTTGTAGCAGCTCTCCTCCAGCGGGTAGTTCAAGGCTCCCCGCAGGATCGAGAGGATATTCGCCGACGTGATCTTCTTTTTCTCCTTCAGGTAGTACATCATCTGCGAGGTCGCCGTCACGAGCGAGGCGTACACCTCGTAGCCCACCACCTCCGGATGGTTCATCAGCTTTCGCGTCTCGGCCTCCGAGACAATGTAATACTCGTTGAGGAAGTGCCCTCCCTCCAAACGGTAGCAGTCCACGCCCTGATCGCAGAACTCCGGCACGATCTGAACGTCCTTCCAATTTTCGATCATCGCTCTCTCCTCCTAAAAAAAGACCACCTGTCGAGGAATCGACAGATGGTCCATATACTAAATATGAAAAACAAAAAGGGAAACGAAATGACATTTGTTGCGTTTTTTCAGCAGCATAGCAGATGTCCTCCCTTTTTTCAACTTATGACATTATATGGATAACGTCATATTTTGTCAATACGCATTTTGCAATGCGGCGCAAGGGCCGCGGGGAAAGCAGCGCCGCAGGCGCTGCACGAATGCGACCCCCATTTTCTTTCCCGAGAAAGAAAACGGGCGTCGCCCATCCAAAAGAAAGGCGTTTCCCATTGCGGGCAAGCAGCTCGAAGAGATGCGGCGCTTGCCGATTGCACTGCCCATAGCGCGGCGTTGCCGCGTTGAAGCTGCTATACGATTTGCCTCTGCTCCTATCATCCGCTGCCGCTCTCGAATCTTGCTCCGGTGCAGTGTAATCGCCGTCTACCGATGGTGCAAATATCGCGGCGAGCGAAGCAATGCTGCCTTGGCAGGCAAAAACAAAACAGCGAAAATCTGAAGTAGGCGGAAATTGCGTAAGGGTAGCGAATCGCAGGCAAAGCGACAGCGAAGATAGAAGATAGTCAAGTCGTTTAGATACACTGCTTGGCAGGCACTCCCATTCCGGAGGCATAAAGGTCATTCAAGCCCGGGACTGCCAATCAAAAGCCTTTCTCTTGGGGTTCCAAAGGGGATATTCTCTTTCGCGAAAGAGAATATCCCCTTTGCCCCTGCCGCCCGCAGGCGGCATATCCCTTCGCACCTGTGCGAAAAGCAGAAAACCGCTATATGTTTTCTGTAAAAATGCAAAATTTTTGCTTGCAAACTCCCTTTTCCGTGTTATGATGATGACCGAAAAAAAGAACGTGCAGTGCACATGGCAAGAAAGAGTGATCGATTTGTTGGATTTTTTGAAACAGGAGGGGCTGAGTCCCGACCTTTTGGATGGCATTCGTGAATTTAACGCGCAGTATCCGACGCCGCCAGAGCTGCAAAACCGCATCCCGCAGCCGCGGTATCACTATTACGGAAAGGACGTATGGGAAGAGGCGGTCGCCGCCATTTTGTGCGGGGAGAACCTGCTGCTCGCGGGCAGCAAGGCCACGGGCAAAAACGTACTGGCGGAAAACCTCGCCCAGGTCTTCGCCCGTCCCGCATGGGACGTGTCGTTCCACGTGAACATGGACGCCGCGAGCCTCATCGGCATGGACACGTTCGAGGGCGGCGAGGTCCGCTTCCGCCCCGGCCCCGTGTACCTTTGCGCAAAGCATGGTGGCTTCGGCGTGCTCGACGAGATCAACATGGCAAAAAATGAGGCGCTTGCTGTACTGCACGCGACGCTCGACTTCCGCCGCGCCATCGACGTTCCCGGCTACGAGCGCGTGGAGGTCGATCCCGCCGCGCGCTTCATCGGCACGATGAACTACGGCTATGCCGGCACACGCGAACTGAACGAAGCGCTCACGTCGCGCTTTGTCGTCATCCAGATGCCGTCCATCGACCAGGACGGTCTTGTACGGTTGCTTAGCGATGAGTTCCCGACGCTTGAAAAGAAGTATAAGGAGCAGTTTGCCCAGCTGTTCCTCGACCTGCAGAAAAAGTGCGAAAACGCGGAGATCTCCGAAAAGGCGCTCGACCTGCGCGGTCTTCTCGACGCGCTGCGTCTCATTCGCCGCGGCATCGGCGCGGGCCGCGCGCTCGATATGGGCATCACGAATAAGGCGTTCGACGCCTACGAGCAAAGCCTGATCCGCGACGTCATCGCTGCGCGCATCCCCGCAAAGCTCGACCGCAGCCGCCTGTTCACCGACTGACATGGAGACGTCAAGCTATTCCGCCCAGCAGCGCCGCGCCATCAACCTCGTCTGGACGGCGAGCGGGGACTATCAGTTCGAGCCGCAGTTCTTAGCGCTCAAATCAAACGGTGAGCCGGACTTTTACATGAACTGCGTCATCGGCCTTGTGCACAAGTGGTTCGGCGACAAGATGCCAAAGCGTCTCTTTGCCTACTGGGCGGGCGACGCGCGGCAGAACGTTTTCGACGAGCTGTGCTGGCTGGCGCTCGAGAACGCGGCGTATGAAAAGGAACTGCCCGAGCGCCCTGTGCTCGCCGATCTCCGCCGCAAGCACGCGGAGGAGTTTTTCGCGTCGGAATACCAGCTCTCGCGGCAGGAGTGGATGGAGAAAAACCAACTTGTTTACGCCGTGCAGTCCGACCGCTGGAAGACGATCCTCGGGCAAAAGCCGCCCATTCTCGCCCCGTGGGAAAAAGGGCTCGCGCAGGCGCTCGCCTGCCCCGGCACGATGAACGCCGCCGAGCTTGAGATTGCCGTGCGCACGGCATTTGAAAAGTACCTGCAATTCGATGGCACGGTACATAAAAAAGGCGGATTCCAGCTGCACTTTGACGACAAGTGGGCGCCGCTTCTCACCAAGCTCCTGCCGACGGAGATCGTCCGCACGGACGATCTGACCATCGGCCGCTCCGCCATGCCCGGGGAAAACGGCATGGTCAAGGTCTCGAACGCGCTGCGCTCGCGTCTGCGCTCCAACGAGCACGAAACGGAGGACCGCGGCTACATCGAGCGCTGCTTCGGCCGCAGCATCTATTCGCCCGACAAGCTCGCGCGCATCGAGCAGCAGCTCTGCACCGGCAACCACTTAGGCTGCCACCTGTGGTTCACAAGGGGCGCGAGCGCGTCGGACCAGCTCATCAGCGCGGACACGCAGCGCCTTTACGAGCAGGCCGAGGAACAGGCCAGGCTGAACCGCGCCGCCTTCGCACACGACCTCGACCTGCATCAGAGCGCGCTCGCGCGCCTGAGCGAACAAATTCGAAACTGCCTGCTCGTCCACCAGCAGCCCGATCGCATCCCCGCCCGTCAGGGCTGGCTGGACGGGACCAAGGTCTGGCGCGAACCGGTGCTGCACGACGACCGCGTATTTTTGCGCAGCGACGAGGAGAGCCGTCCCGGCTTTGCCGTCGATCTGATGCTCGACGCCTCGGCCTCGCGCCTGCACTGTCAAGAGGCCATCGCCATTCAAGGCTACATTCTGGCCAAGAGTCTTGCCTCCTGCGGCATCCCCGTGCGCGTGACGAGCTTTTGCAGCCTGCGCGGCTACACGGTGCTGCGCATTTTGAAGGATTTTGGCGACAAAAACGGCGAACGAAACGTTTTCAATTACTTCGCCGCGGGCTGGAACCGCGATGGGCTCGCGCTGCGCGGCGCGGGCGAGCTCATCAAGTCCGCACCCGCGGAAAAGCATCTGCTCATCCTGCTGACCGACGCCTCGCCCGACGATAGCCACAAAATCCTGCCGAGCGGCAAAGTCCCGCTCAGCCGCGACTACGACGGGCAGATCGGCGTCGAGGACACAGCGGAGGAGGTGCGCGCCCTACGCGCGCAGGGCATCCGCGTCGCCGCCGTCTTCATGGGTGAAAACGCGAGCGTTCCCGCCGCGAACGCCATCTATGGCCGCGACCTTGCGCGCATTCGCCGCATTGACCAGCTCGCCGCCGCGGCGGGTCAGCTCATTCAGGATGAAATCCGCGAACTCAGCAGCTGACAAAAAGGGTCCCGAAAGTTGAACTTTCGGGATCCTTTCTTTTATGTCAGGATGTGCGAGAGCGTCTCCATCAGCCGCCCTGCCTCGATGGGCTTGGCAATGTGGGCGTTCATGCCCGCGCGGATGGTCTTTTGCTTGTCCTCTTCAAAGGCGTTGGCCGTCATCGCCACGATGGGCACGTTGGCAGCGTCGCTTGGCAGCGTGCGGATCTGGCGCGTGGCGGCCTAGCCGTCCATCTTCGGCATCTGGATGTCCATGAGCACCAGATCGAATTCGCCCTGCTTCGAGTCCTGCAAACGCTCGACGGCGACGTCGCCGTCGTCCGCGGTATCGACCGTGAAACCCGCGTCCTGCAAAATTGCCTGCGCGATCTCCTGGTTGAGAAGATTGTCCTCAACCAGAAGGACCTTTTTGCCCTCAAAGCGGTATGGCGCCGCGGGCGTCTCCTCCTTTTTCACGCGGTAGGGCTGCGAGAGCACGTCGCGCAGCTCGGACATGAACAGCGGCTTGGAGCAGAACGCCGTCACACCTGCCTCGCGCGCCTCCTGCTCGATGTCCGCCCAGTCATAGGCCGTCAGAATGATGATGGGCTTGCTCTCGCCGATGAGCTTGCGGATGCGGCGCACGGTCTCGATGCCGTTGAGGTCCAGCATCATCCAGTCGATGATGTACGCGCCAAACTCGTCTCCCTGTTCCACGGCGACCCTGGTGCGCAGCACCGCCTCCTTGCCCGAGAGCGTCCACTCCGAGCGCATGCCGATCTCCTGCACCATGCGGCTCACGCTGATGGCGGTATTGGAATCGTCGTCCGCCACAAGCACGCGCACGCCCTGAAGCTGCGGAACGACCTCGTACTTGGCGGAGTTGCCGAGCACCTTGAACGGAATCGACACGGTGTACTCCGTGCCCTTGCCCTCTTCACTCTCGACACTGATGGTACCGCCCATCATGTCGACGATGTTCTTGCTGATGGCCATGCCGAGACCTGTGCCCTGAATGTCGCTGACCGCAGCGCTCTCCTCGCGGGTGAATGCCTCGAACAGGTTCTTCTGGAACACCTTGCCCATGCCGATGCCGTTGTCCTTGACGTGGAACTCATAGGTCGCGTAGCCGTTGGAAAAGCCCGGCTTCTGAATGATGCGGACGATGATCTGTCCGCCGTTTTTTGTGTATTTGACCGCGTTGCTCAGAAGATTTAGGAGCACCTGATTGAGTCGCAGCTTGTCGCAGAGGATATCTTCGTTGTCCACATCCACCGCGTCGATGAAAAACTCGATATTTTTCGACACGATGTTCGCGTTGACGATCGTGCGCAGATCGTGCATCACGTCGGGCAGATGGACTTCCTTTTCCTCGATCTTCACACGCCCGCTTTCGATGCGGCTCATGTCCAAAACGTCGTTGATGAGCGAGAGAAGATGCTGGCCCGAGGTCGAGATCTTCGCCAGATAATCCTGCACGAGCTCGGGCTCGTCCACATGCGCCGCCAGCGCCGTGAAGCCGATGATGGCGTTCATGGATGTGCGGATATCGTGCGACATATTGTTGAGAAACGTCGTCTTCGCGCGTTCGGCGGCGTTCAGCGCGTCGACGAGCAGCTCACGCTGCCGGTATTCCTTCGTCAGCGCCATGCCGATCAAAATGAGCGAAAACGCCATGGAGTAAAACGGCAGCTCGGGGAAGACATACTGTAAACTCATCACGCAGACCGGCAGCGCGTAGGTCACAAAGTACAGCGAGCGTTTTCGTCCCCTGATGCTGCCGCGCAGCATCGCGGCAAACAGCAGCACATACAGGACAAAGGCGATCGTGCTTGGCAGCATATTCGCCTTTCCTCGAATATACTCTCCCTGTGCCGTCACGGTGTAAATGATCCCCGTCCAGTGGTCGGCCGCCACCAGCACGATCGTCGCCATGTAGATCCAGAAGAGCACCCAGCGGAACGATCACAGCCGCTCGGGCCGCATATTGCGCGCCACATACTGCGCAAGCGAGATGACTGCGAGCACCATCGTGAGGTAATACAAATCGAGGATCACCATTCATCCCCCACGGCGCGCAGGGAACGGACTTGTTATGCACCAGTCCCCACGCGGCGTCCGCCGTGGCAAACAGCAGCGCCGTGGTGTTGAGCACAAAATAGCTCTTGTCGCTGAATCGCTTTGTAATCGCCGCACTCATCCAGATCACGGCAATGATCATAAAGCAGAACATCGTCATCTGATGGTAGATCGAACTTGTCACTCGCTTACTTCGCCCCTGCTTTCTCGTTTGGAATCCAAATCTTTACATTTTCTTAAAAATACCGTCCTTTTGTCCATAAAGCAAATCTTTTTGCAAAATCATGCAGAAAAACGTCGAAATACATCCATTTATTTTTTCATTTGCATCCCGCGCACTTTTGCTTTATGCTGTTTTTATAGGATCGCTTCGCATTAGATGTGCCCCAAGCAGTAAACTATCCACCGCAGGAGGATCAAAATATGAAAGCAAAGGTTTATTTTTCCAAGCAGATCACGCCGAAAAAGGTCGTGGAGCTCTACAAGGCCGTGGGTCTCGAGCTGCCCGGCAAGGTCGCCGTCAAGGTACATTCCGGCGAGCCGGGCAACCAGAACTTTCTGACGCCCGAATTCTGGCAGCCGATGGTCGAGACCGTACACGGCACCATCGTTGAGTGCAACACCGCCTATCCCGGCGAGCGCAACACGACCGACGCCCACCGCCGCACGATGATCAAACACGGCTGGAGCAAGCTCTTCGATGTCGACATTCTCGATGCCGAGGGTCCCGATCTTGAGCTCCCCATCCCGGACGGCAAGCGCATCCAGAAGAATCTGGTCGGCAAGGATATCAAAAATTATGATTCCATGCTCGTTCTTTCCCACTTCAAGGGCCACCCGATGGGCGGCTTCGGCGGCGCGCTCAAACAGCTCTCCATCGGATGCGCGTCCAGCGCAGGCAAGGCCAACATCCACGGCGCGGGCAAGCCCGAAGAGATGTGGACGACCGAGCAGAATGCCTTTCTTGAGTCCATGGCCGACGCGGCGGAGTCCGTCGTCAAGCTTTTCGACGGCAAGATCGTCTACATCAACGTGATGAAGAACATGTCCGTCGACTGCGACTGCTGCGCCGTGGCGGAGGATCCGTGTATGAAAGATATCGGCATTCTTGCCTCCCTTGACCCCATCGCCATCGACCAGGCGTGCCTCGACCTTGTCTACGCGTCCGACGATCCGGGCCGCGACCACCTCGTTGAGCGCATCGAGAGCCTCAACGGCGTCCACACCGTGGAGGCCGCCGCCGAGCTCGGCTTCGGTTCGAGAGAGTATGAGCTGATCGAGCTCTAAGAAAAATCGCAATGAAAAAGGCGATGGCCGCACGGCCATCGCCTTTTCTTTTGCTTCTTTACTTGATGAACCAGATGTCCATATCGACGTTGCCCTTGATGCCGTCCACGCTGCCCTTGGATGAATACTGCCACATGGCAAAATCGTAGTAGAACGAGGGCGCGTCCACATCGTAGCGCGCGTACCACAGCGGGTAATCCATGACCTCGCTGAGGTCATACTTGACATAACCCGCGTAGTCGGTGATGTAGATCATCGGGTCGTAGCCCGCGTCCTTGATGATCTTGCAGAAGGCGTTCGCCGCAGCGCAGAGCACGCCGGTCTCGATGCCGTAGGTGCGCGCCTCCCTCTTGCCGATGACCTCCCAGTCGAAGACGACGGGACCCGTGATCTCATGGCCGCGCAGCTTGTCGAGCACGTGATAGGCCTCCTCCTGCGCCTCTGCCACGCTCACAGCCTGCGAGAAGAAGTAAGCGCCCACCTGAAGGCCCGCTCTCGCCGCGCCGTCGGCATACTCGTCAAACTTCGTGTCGTCATAGATCGCGCCCACAGTGTAGCCGCGGCCGCCCACGCGCGCGATGACAAAGTCCACATCAGTGCGCGCGACCGCGTTCCAGTCCACATCGCCCTGATACTGCGACACGTCGATACCGACGCGCGTGCGCACGCTGGGATCGTTGTAGGTCATGATGCTGCCGTTCTTGACGAACGCAGACTGATTATAGGTGTTCGTCGGCACACCCTCGAGCACATCGAGCGTGTAGTCCTTGTAGTAGATCTTCTGCTTCTGGTCGAGCGAGCTGAGCTGATAGATGCGGTAAACGATCGTCGCCACCTCCGCGCGCGTGATGCTGCTGTTGGGGTAGAAATACGTCAGGTCGCCGACCTTCGTGCCGATGAACACACCCGCTTCATAGAGCGCCGTCACATAGCCGTCGTTCACGTCGGCAAAGGGAGACACCGTGTTGGACGCGCCGTAGCCCAGCGCCTTGGCCGCAAAGCGCGCCACATCGAGGCGACTGATGCCGTTGTCAAGCTGATAGTCGCTGTAATTCTGCGCGGCAAAGCCCATGGAATAGGCGTAGGTCGCGTAGCCGCTTGCCCAGTGCGCCGTGCTGGGCTTCTGCTCCTTGTGGCCGGTCGAGAGCAGCACGAGCTTGAGCATTTCGCCCGTGCTCGTGGGACGGTTGGGGGCAAACGTGCCGTCGCCGTTACCGCCGACGATGCCCTGCTCGCTCAGCTCCATGACATAGTTATAGAACCAGTCGGACTTGTTGACGTCGGTATAGGTCTTGCCGGTGTAGCTCGTCGCCGTCCACTGCGCCGTGACGACCGCGTCGCCGTTCACGATGCTGTTTTCCGTGATGGTCTTGCCGTCGCTCGTCTGGAAGCCGGCAAAGCCGTAGCCGAGCTTTTCCGCTTTGGGGAAGCTACCGTAGGTCTTGCCGATCTCGTAGACGGCAAAGTCCGTCTCGTAGGACGTACCGCTTTCCATATTGATGATGAGATACGCAAACTCGTTCTCCGCCGCGCGGGTGCTGTCATCTAAATAAATGGCAGCCTCCTGCAGGCGGCGGTCGGCAAGGCCCGCCTGGGCCTTGCCGCCGGAATGGCACCATTCGCCGAACGCATGCGCCACTTCAAGGCGCGTCGCGTTCTTTTCGCCGCGGGCGATCTTGACCAAGTCGCTCGTGCCGCTCATCCAACCGGTGCCGAAATTGTAGCTGAAGCAGATCAGCGCGTCGAACTGCCCCTGCGTGGGCGTGACGTCGTAGCGGTCAAAAAAGTCGTTGAGCTTGGCCTCATACGCCTCGACCTTGCTCATCAGAAGAAGCTCCGCCTCTTCGCGCGTGATGCCCTCGGGATAATCCTCGGCACCGCACTCCGTGCCATAGCCGATGTACCACTTGCCGCCGGAGGAATACTTCTCCGCGCGGAAGCCCTCTTCCTCTTCGATCTGCTCGATGGCCGCGTCGCCCGCGCGCATCAGCCGATTGCTCGCCATCGCGGCGGGCACGCAGAGCTGCATGGCAAGGCACAGCGCCAGAAGCACGGCCAGCGGCGATCTCTTTCTCATGTTCTGCTTCATCTCGTTCTCTCCTTTTGCCGGGATCGGGCGAAAACGCCCACTCTCTAAAATGTCTTTTTATGATACCACAGGTTTACATAAGAATCAACCAAAAAGCGCAAAAAATGCCGCCCCGTGTCGAACCGGGCGGCATTTTCATTATAGCAGCGCGTCGAAGAGCGCGTCCATATTATCGTCGGAATACTCGACTTCCGCGCTGTACAGCCGGCAGAGCTCGATCTGATCCTCCACCGTGAACTCGCCGTGCAGCAAAAGGTGCAGCGCACCAAGCGAGAAAAGCAGCCGGACAGACAGCACGGCGAACGCCGCCTTGCTGCTCACGTCCCCGTCGTCGAGCGCCGTCGGCACGTGACGATAGAGGAAGTAGACGAGCAGCTGCTCATACTCCGTCTCGCGTCCTTTCATGTGCGCGGCAAAATCGTCGAGCGGCAACTCATCTGCGTGCTCGCGCAACGCTTCCAAAATGCCCGTCCACACCTCGTCCATGCGCTCGAGCGAGAGATAAAACTCTGCCCAATGTACGAGCGGGACGTCCGGCACGTGCGCACCGCAGGCCAATAAAATCTGCTCTATTCGCCGCTCGATTGGTTCCTCACGGTTTTGCGCAAGGGTGAAAAGGCGGTCGCGCAGCGTGAGCAGCGCCGTCTCCTCTTCATCAAGCTCGCCTTCGCCCGTCGTGACAAGCATTGTTTTCTCCGGCCTGGTCAAAATGAGCCGCGCGGCCTCCTCGCAGCAGAGGCCAACGCCAATCTCCGTGCGCTCCGAAAAAAAGCTGCGGTAGCGCGGGTGGTCGGTGCAGATCTGGCAGAGCATACCCTCCCCGCCGTATAAAATGAGATCGCAGAGGTTTTTGCCGTTCAAAAACGGGCAGCGCTCCTGCTCGCTGAGGATAAAGTGCGGCATCTCGCCGCTGCGGTCGATACATTTACGCAGGCGCTCGCCCATCGCGCCGCCGATCCGGTCGTAGGCGGCGAGGGAATCCCCGTCCACGTCGATCTCCCAGCCGATGCAGCAGTTGTGTCGGCAGCGGTCGGCGATGCAATGGAAAAGCGGATAATAGTCCGGATAAGCGTTCTGCACGACGGAGTCCTCCTATAGTCGGTGCTGCGCGGTCATAAATCGCGCGCTGCTCCATTATAAATCGCACAGGCTCGCATTGCAATGAATTTTCTCCTTGCCGCCGTGAAAGAGATATGATATAGTAAAATATATGCGGGCATGATGAAATTGGCAGACATGCGAGATTTAGGTTCTCGTGCCGCAAGGCGTTGGGGTTCAAGTCCCCATGCCCGCACCAAAAAGCATCGAAAGTTTCGACTTTCGATGCTTTTTGGTTGCAAAAATTCCGCAAATAATAGCTTCACCGATTTTCAGCAGCAGTGCCTGCACCGCTCAGCGCTGCGCTTCCCGCAGCGGGAGATATTCGATGAATTTTTGCACAGCAGGCGTCAGATGCGCCTGCTGTTTCATCGCCAGAACGATCGGACGGTAATACGGCTGCTGCAAGGGGCGCACCTCGATCCGATAAGGGATGCGCTGCAAAATCAGATCCGGCAGAATGCTGACACCCAGCCCCTTTTCGACCATCGCCATGATGGCAAAGTCCTCCCAGGTGGTGAAACGGACGTCCGGCTGCACATGGGTGCGCTCCAGCAGGTCGGAAACCTCGGTTTTTCCGCCGTGCTCCAGCAGCAGAAACGGCAGGCCGTCCAGTTCCTCGACGGCCACGGTCTCCTTTGCGGCAAGGGGATGTCCCATCGGCAGCACGGCCTTGTACTCGTCCTGCTTGAGCAGGAGCGTGTCGAATTTCGGCAGCGTCGGAAGGCGCAGAAAACCGCAGTCCACCCGCCCTTCGTCGATCCAATGCTCGACTTCATCGTAGTCGCCGAGCAGCATTTCATACTCGATGCCGGGGTAGTCCTTTTGCAGTACGGCAAAGATATTCGGCAGCCAGTTGATCGCCACGCTCGCAAAAGTCCCGATGCGGACCACACCGGTCTCTATCCCATTCATCCGGTCGATCTGCCCCACAAGCTCCTGATGGTCGTTCAGAACCTTGCGCAAAAACGGCATGACCTGCTCACCAGCAGAGGTCAGGCAGACGCCGCTCTTGCTTCGCTCCAGCAGCGTCATACCCCATTCGCTTTCCAGGTCTGCGACCATTTTGCTGATGGAGGACTGCGCGTAATCGAGCTCCCGTGCCGCGCGGGTAAAACTGCCCTGTTCCACCGTTTTGATAAAGGCGAGATATTTCAATAGAGGATTATCCATATTGCATCTATTCCATTCTTCGATTTTGACTATCTATCATATTCGCTTTTCATATTTTAATGTCTCCTGTATCATATTGCAAGACTGATTAGGAGCGAGCGAATATGAATGGGAAAACCTCAGAAATGGACATGCTGCACGGCCCGCTGAGCGGAAAGCTGCTGCTTTTTACCCTGCCGATTGCACTCAGCAGCATGGTCCAGCAGCTGTTCAATGCGGCGGACACCGCCGTCGTCGGCTACTTTGGCAGCGAGGGCGCGCGGCGACAGCCGTGCTCCGCTCCTCGCACTGATGCTCTCGGGCGCTGCAAATGTCGGGCTCAATCTGTTTTTTGTGGTCGTGCTTCACATGGGCGTCGCCGGAGTTGCCATCGCGACCGACATTTCCACCGCGCTCTCGGCGCTGCTGGTGCTGCGGCGGCTCAAAAAGGACGAGCTGTTTCGCCTTACGTTCCGTGAGCCGAAATTCTCCTTGAAAATTGCGGGAAGCATCCTGAAACCCGGCGTTCCCTCTGCCGTGCAGGGCGCGGTGTTCTGCTTTGCCAACATCTTTGTGCAGGCGTCGGTCAATCGCTTCGGTGAGACGGCGATTGCCGGAAGCACGATCGCCATGAATTTTGAATACTTCACCTACTACATCATCACGGCGTTCAGCCAGACGGCGACCACGTTCACCAGCCAGAATTACGCCGCGGGGCAGCGCGACCGGTGCTGGCACGTCCTGTGGCTGTGTTTTGGGTTGTCTACAGTGTGCAGCGCGGTCCCGATTTTTACTATCGTCCGGTTCCGCGGCGAGTTTTCCGCGCTTTTTACGCAGGAAGCCGCCGTGATCGAGAGCGCCGCCGTGCGCATCCTATGCATCCTGCTCTTTGAACCGCTCTGCAATCTGTACGAGATTCCGGCGGGCGTTCTGCGCAGCAGCGGGCATGTACTGTATCCTGCGGTCAGCACGATGCTCGGCACCTGTGCATTCCGCATCATCTGGATCTGCATGCTGTTTCGTGCGCATCCAACGCTCCCGATGCTGTACCATGCGTTCCCTCTTTCATGGGCCGCGACGATTTTGCTGGTGAACCTCGGCAGCTTGCTGATTCTCCGTTTTCGGAGCCGCTGAAAAAATGACACCGCACGGCAGAAATAACTCTGCCGTGCGGTGCGTTTTTACTTTAATTTGGTTCGTCAGGCATGGGGGACGAGCGCGCCCTTCCGGCTCGAGCGGATGACCATGCCGATCGCAAAGCCGACGAGCGCGGGCAGCAGCCAGCCGAGGTTCTTGTCGAACAACGGCAGATATTTTTCCGCAAAGGCGATAGGCACATCGAGGCGGAGCGAAGTCTGCACCGACGCGGGCAGCGTCTTCATGCAGTCGAAAATAGCGGCTGCCCATGTACCGATCATCGTTGCGACATACACGGCACGGTCATGAGCGAAGAACTTGCCGATAAAGGCCAGCAGGATAAGCGCAATGGCCGGGGGATAGATGAGCATGAGCATCGGGACGGAATACTCGATGATGGCACTCAGTCCAATGTTGGAAACGGCAAACGAAAACACCGTGAAGAGGATCGCCCAGGTGCGGTAGGAAATTTTGCCGTTCGTCATCTTGACAAACGTCTCCGAGCAGGCCGTGACAAGGCCGATGGAGGTCTTGAGGCAGGCAAAGGTGATGGTGAAGGCGAGGATAAACTGGCCCACGCCGCCAAGGTAATGACCCGCGATCTGCGTGAGGGCGATGCCGCCATTTTCGGACAGCTCGAAAATGCCTCTCGACTGCGCGCCGACCAGAATGGACAGCACGTAGATCAGCGCCATCAGCGCACCGGCAAGAAGACCGGAGGAGAGCACGTCCTCGGCGATGATGTCGTCGTTGTTGACACCCATGCGGCGAATGACGTCGATGACCACGATGCCGAAGGCGAGACCGGCGATGGCGTCCATCGTGCCGTAGCCCTCAATGAGCGCGGGAAAGAAGGAACCGTTCTGATAGGCCTCCGTCGGCTCGACCGAGGAGATCGCTGCGCCGGGGGAGAGCAGCGCCGCGATGATCAGCACTGCGAAGAAGAACAGGAAGAGCGGATTGATGATCTTGCCGATCCAGAGGGTGATCTTACCGGGGCGCAGCGAGAAGAACAGCACGAAGGCGAAGAACGCCGCCGAAAAGACAAGCAGATACAGCCACTCCGGCGAATCCGCGCCCAGCAGTGGAGTGATGCCGGTGGTAAAGGAAACTGTTGCGCATCTCGGGATGGCGAAGAGCGGGCCGATGGTCAGGTACAGAAGGCAGGTAAAGAAAATGCCGTAGCCCTTGCCGACCTTGCTCGAGAGCGTCTGCAGGCCGTCGGAATGCGTGATGCCGATGGCGGCGACGCCGAAGATGGGGATGCCAACCGCCGTGATGATAAAGCCGATCATGGCGACGACCGCGTTGCGGCCGGCCATCTGACCGAGATGTACGGGGAAGATCAGGTTGCCCGCACCGAAGAACATTCCAAACAGCGTTCCGGCGACGAGAATCTTCTGCCGGAAGGTCAATTTTTTAGTAGTCATGGGATAATCAACTCCTTTGTGTTGAAAATATTACACCCTGCACTTGAAAAAGAGAAACGCTCGGTTATAATAGGTATATTACAAATCAAAATACCCTTTATAGGAGTGGGGATATGGACAGCAAAAAATTTGAAATTCTGATGACCGCCGTCAACCTCGGCAGCTTTTCCAAAGCGTCTGAGGTCGTGGGCTACACACAGTCGGGGCTGACGCACCTCATCAACGGTCTGGAGCGCGAGATCGGCATGAAGCTCATCCAGCGCGACCACAGCGGTATTTCGCTGACAGAGGACGGGGAGGCGCTGCTGCCCGCGATCCGCGAATACCTCAGCGCGACGGCGAAGCTCGAAAACCAGATCGAGACCATCACGCAAAAGCGGACGGCGACGATCCGAATCGCCGCTTATGCGAGCCTTGCCATGCACTGGATGCCGGAAATTCTGTACCGCTTCCGCCGCGTGTGTCCGGAGACCGACGTGGATCTTCGCATGGTGGACCACGAGCTCGAACCCTTTGAGCTGCTCGAGGAGGGGCGAACGGACGTCATCTTTGCCGCGCGGCAGAGCCACATCAACTGCGACTGGACACCGCTCTACTACGACGCGATGTACGCCATCCTGCCGGAGGACTATCCCACCGGCAGCGAAGAGACCTTCCCCATCGAGGAATTCGACGGAAAAGAATTCCTGATGCCCTACGGGCGCTTCGACATCGACGTGAACGCTGCGCTGAGTCCCAAAAAGGTGAAGCCGAATATCCGCCCCTGCCATGTGGACGATGAAACGGTCATCCGCATGGTCAGCAAGGGCCTTGGCATTACAATGATGACGGAGATCATGATGCGCGGGCGGACGCACGGCGTAAAGACGCTGCCGGTCAGCCCGAAAACGGGACGGGAGCTCGGCATCGGTATGCACCTGAGCAAGAACACGCCAGAGGAAATTCTGCGTCTGCGCGAGTGCGTGCTTGATTTCACGCGCGAGCTGATGTGAAAATTTCCCATCCGCGATTTAGAAACGGCTGCCCCATCAAAAAAGTAAAGCAGGGCGCTTGCCTTTTAGGCAAGCGCCCTGCTTTGTCGATTTTGGGAATGGTCTTATCCTTCGATTTTTGCCGAAGCCGCACCATCACTCTTTTGCAGATGCGCATAGCGGCGCGAGGGGCGGAAGTACAGCACCGCTGCCAGCATTAGAAGCGCCGTGGTCGCAAGGCTGATGGGGAAGACCAGCATGATGTTCATAAACGTCTTGTACTGCGGGAAGACCCAGCGCAGCCAGCTCAGGCGGACGCCGCAGACGCCCAGCATCGTCAAAACGGCGGGCGGCAGTGAAATTTCAAAGCCGCGCAGGTAGCCGGAAAGCACCTCGTAGCAAAGGCTGAACAGGTGCGACGGCATGATCAGCATGAGGCGAATATAGCCCGTCTCTACCACCTGCGGGTCGCCGTTGAAGATGGTGAGCAGCGACTTTCCGAAAAAGAGGATCAGAGCGATGGCGACGCCGAGGCTGATGATGCCCTCGAGAAGACACAGCAGCAGCGTTTTCTTGCAGCGCTTGATCTCGCCCGCGCCGAAGTTCTGTCCGACGAATGTCGTGCAGGCCTGCGAGAAGGAGTTGAGGATATCGTAGGTGATGACCTCAATGTTGTAGGCCGCGCTCGACGCCGCCATGACGACCGTGCCGAGGCTGTTGATCGCGCCCTGAATGACGATATTCGCGATGGAGAACATCGCGCTCTGCACACCCGCAGGAACGCCGATGCGCAGAATTTGCTTGAGGCACAGCCCGTCGATGCGCAGCTTTTTCGGCTCAAGGCGGATGACCTTGTCCGTTTTAAGCAGGAAACCCCACAAGATCGCCGCGCTGACCGCGTTCGACAGCACCGTTGCGATCGCGACGCCGTCCACGCTCATGTGGAGCGCGGCCACGAAAAAGAGGTTCAGGATCACGTTCAGAACGCCGGAGGCCGTCAGCGCGATCAGCGGAATTTTCGTCTCGCCCACGCTGCGGAAGACCGCCGCCTCAAAGTTGTAGAGCAGGATCACCGGCAGGCCCGCAAGATAGATGCGCAGATATAGCAGCGCCAGCGGGAACACATCGTCCGGCACATTCAGCTGATTCAGCAGCGGAACGGCGAACAGCTCACCGATGATCGCCGCGATCAAACCGCCCAGCACCGCCACGACGATGGAGGTGTGCACCGCGTGGTGCACCATCGTGTCGTTCTTTTCGCCGATGGCGTGCGCGATCGTCACGTTTGCGCCCAGCGCGATGCCGATGAACAGGTTGACGATCAGGCTGATGATCGAGCTGTTTGTGCCGACGGCCGCGACCGCCACAGTGCGGAGCTCGCCGGTAAAGTTGCCGATGACGGCGATGTCCGCGGCGTTGAACAGCTGGCTCAAAATCGCCGTGGCCGCCACCGGAACGGCAAAGCGCGGGATCTTATCCCAGAGCGTCCCGTGGAGCATATCCAATGATTTTTTCTGCGATGCAGCTTTCAATTCTACTGCCCCTTTTCGCAATTTGTCTGGCCTATGATATCACGCTTTGGGCCAAATGCAAGAGGCAGAAAGGCCAAAAATGGAGCACAGCGCAAAGAATGCTTTGTTTTGCTGCGAAAAGCGCGGATACTCACAGGCATTCCTGCAAAATTTCGTAGATCTTGTCGTGCGTCAACTTTTTGCAGCAGCCAGCAGTGACGTTGGTGGAATCCGCGATGGCACGGAAGTCGGTGTCGGCGGGAATGCCAAGCTCTGCAAAGCTGGTCGGCAGACCGATTTCCTTAATGAACGCGGCCAGCGCGTCGATACCGGCAGCCGCGGTCTCCCCGTCGCTGCCCTTGGGCGCAATGCCCCAGACGTTCTGCGCCCAGCGGGTGAACCGCGCCGTGCCGGATTTGTAGATGTGGCGGTACAGGACAGGGTGGATGACCGCCAGCCCCGCGCCGTGGTTGCAGTCGGTGTAAGCGCCGAGCTGATGCTGGATCTGATGCGCCTGAAAATCCGTGACCTTGCCGATCTTCAGAACGCCGTTCTCTGCCATGGCGGACGCCCACGCCAGCTTCGCACCCTCCTGCACCTTGGCATAGGTGGGGTTCGACATGATACCGGAGAACTCCACGATGCGCTTGCCTGCGGCATTCAGGATACCCATGATCTCATCGTACACGCCGTTGCGCTTGATGGAACCGCCGCCATAGGCCAGCATGACGATTTCGCCAAAGTTTGCGAGCAGGCCGCCGAGGTACTCCTTCACGCCGCCTTTGCCGAAATATACCTTGGTCTTGTTTTCAAAAATAAAGTTATTCATCATAACGTATCCTCTCTGACCGTTTTTCTTGCGGTATTCGCCGCTGTTGTGCTATCATTGCCGATGGCAACTTCCGGTTGATACTGCCGATTATAAATACCGGTTGTAACAACCGGGCAAGAGGTTTTTGAGGAAAAAACACAATTTTTACGCAGCAGAGAGGGATTACCATGCGCTACACCATGATGCAGGTCTGCAAGGAAACGGGCATGACCTATCAGGCCTTAAAATTTTACTGCAACGAGGGGCTTGTCCCCAACGTCAAGCGCGATAAGAACAACCGCCGCGTGTTTGACGAGCGGGACGTCGCGTGGATCAGCAGCCTGACGCGCCTGAAAAATGCGGCATGAGCATTCAGGAGATGAAGGACTACCTCGCCCTCTGCCTGCAAGGAGAAAGCACCATCCCGCAGCGCAAGATCCTGCTGGCACAGAAGCAGGAGGCACTGCGCGCAGGCATTCGGGAATTGCAGGACAGCGTCGCCTACATCGACTGGAAGCAGAATTTTTACGACGAAGTGCTCTCCGGCAAGCGGCCGTATGAGAGCAATCTTATTCGGGTGGAAAAATAGGCGCAAGGCTGGCGTCAGCATAAAAAACAGGAGGCATACCGCTTGGTACCGCCTCCTGCTTGTATTTCTGCCGTATTTCACCCCAGCGCCACGTCGAGCACCATCATCAGGCTGAAGCCCACGGCGAAGAACACCGTTCCGATGTTGGAGTGCGCGCCCTGCGACATTTCGGGGATCAGCTCTTCGACGACGACATAGAGCATCGCGCCCGCGGCAAAGCTCAGAAGATACGGCAGCGCCGGAACGATGAGCGACGCGGCGAGTATCGTCAGCACCGCGCCGATGGGCTCGACGATGCCCGAGAGCACGCCGCCCCAGAAAGCTCTTGCTTTGCCCATGCCCTCGGCGCGCAGCGGGAGCGAAATGATCGCCCCTTCGGGAAAATTCTGAATCGCGATGCCGAGTGAGAGCGCCAGCGCGCCCGCCGCCGTGATCTGTGCGCTGCCGGAGAGATAGCCCGCATACACCACGCCGACGGCCATGCCCTCGGGGATGTTGTGCAGTGTGACGGCCAGCACCATCATCGTCGTGCGCTGGAGTTGGCTCTTCGGCCCCTCGACCTGCCCGCTCTTGGCGTGCAGGTGCGGGACGACGTGGTCGAGCAGCAGCAAAAAGAGAATGCCGACCCAAAAGCCGAGAAACGCCGGCAGAAACGAGAGTTTTCCCATCGCCGACGACTGCTCGATGGCGGGGATCAGCAGGCTCCAGACCGAGGCCGCGACCATCACGCCCGCGGCAAAGCCCGTCAGCGAGCGCTGCACAGCGTCGCTGAGCGACTTTTTCATGAAGAACACGCACGCCGCGCCGAGCGACGTGCCGAGAAATGGGATCAAAATGCCGTAAAATGCTTCCATGTCGTTCACCGTCTTTTCTGTGTGAAATATCAATTCTGTTAAATACATCTAACTTCCGGACATAGTATACCAGCGAAAGCCGCGGGATGCAAGTGCCGCGGGACACAGAATGGGAACAGTCTGTCGCAGCGGACGGGGCGAGAAAGCGTATGTAGCAAAGAAAATATCGCGAAAAATTTGAAAACCGCTCTTGCAATGCGAAAATCGCTGTGCTACAATACGCAAGGTCGATTACCTTCCCGAAGGCAAGCGGGAAAGCAGGATATATTGGAAAGCTGCCCTGCGGCGGCTTTTCAAAAGGCTGCGAGTTAGAGCGAACTAACCGCTTGCGCCGCGCCGGTGGGAACATCATATCAATAGGAACAGTGCCGCCTGATTTCAGGCGGCACTGCTTTTTGCGTTTTCGTGAAAAACAAAATGTTCAAACTTTCCTTTAGTTTTTTTAGGTTGGCGGGCAATAATGACCTCGTTCCAAGGGGAAAGCGAAAAACGACAGCCCCGCGGAAGCATTTGGGATACACAATGACGAAGGAGGTCATTTTTGATGAAAAGCAAAAAGATTCGTTCTCTTTTCTGGGCGGCGGCGCTGACACTGTCGCTCGCCGCGTGCGGCAGCAAAACATCGGACTACTCCGGCCAGACGATCACCGGCGAGATCACCGACATTGACGGCACTGCCGTGACGATGCAGCTCGGCGAGCTGAGTGCGGGCGGTATGCCGTCCCATGACGTGTCTGACAGTTCCGATTCCGGCCAGACGCCGCCCGACAAGCCGGACGGCGAAACGCAGAGCGGCAACAGCAGCAGTGAGGATCATGCATCGTCCGACAGCAGTCAGCCGCCCGCAAAGCCCGACAGCCAGAGCGGCAGCACCGACAGCCAGCCGCCCGAGATGCCGAGCGGCCAGGACAGTTCTTCCAACAGCCAGAGCGGTGATTCCGTCAGCCAGCCTCCAGAGAAACCTGATGGCGAGGCCCCGAGCGGCAGCGCCCCCGGCGGCATGGGCGGCAGCAGCTTTACCGCGGGCGAGGAGAGTGTGACGCTCGACTTCGCGAATGCGGAAATTACAAAAAATGACGAGAGCATCGATCTCAGCGACCTCGCCGAGGGCGATATCCTGACCGTTGAGGTCGGCAGCAACAACACCGCGGCGAGCGCCACGGTCGAGTCCGTGGGCGGCGGCCAGAGCTTTGGCGGCAGCGGCGAGGTGACGCAGGGCAGCGCCGCCACGACCATCAGCGAGGACGGCACCTACAGCGGCGAAAGCTACACCTCGACCGGCGACGACGAAAACGCCCCGCGCGTGGACGGCGCGGCCGTCACGCTCGACGGCGTCACCGTCGACAAGAGCGCGGGCGCGACCTCGAACACCGAGGATGGCGACTTTTACGGCATGAACGCAGCGCTTCTCGCGATGAACGGCGCGACGGTGACCATCAAGAATGCAACCGTCACGTCCTCTGCGCAAAATGGCAACGGCGTGTTCAGTTACGGCAGCGGCACGACGAGCGCGAGCAACTTAGTTGTCGAGACCTCCGGCAACTCGTCCGCGGCCATCCGCTCCGACCGCGGCGGCGCGTACACCTCGAACGGCTACAACTCCCCCGCGGTCTACTCCACGGCGGACATCACCGTGAAGAACGCGAACCTGACAGCGAACAATTCCGAAGCCCTTGTCATCGAGGGTAAGAATTCCATCACGCTCGAAGACTGCTATGTCACCGGCAACATGAGCGACACCAAGGGTACGAGCTCTTCGGAAAACGTCCACAACGTGATGATCTATCAGTCCATGAGCGGCGACGCGGACGTCGGCACATCCGTGTTCTCGATGACCGGCGGCAGCCTCGTCGGCAGCAGCGGCGACATGTTCTACATCACGAAACCCACTGCCTGCTGACGCTTTCCGGCGTGAACATCGTCAACAATGACGCGGACGGCGCGCTGCTGCGCGTGGTCGGCAACAGTGCCAGCGCGGCTGGGGCACGGCCGGCAGCAACGGTGCGCAGGTCGAATTCACCGCGGACGGCCAGACGCTTTCTGGCGACATCATCGTCGATACCATCTCGAATCTCACGATGACGATGAAAAACGGCAGCACCTTCACCGGCACCATCAACATCGTCGACAATGCCGAGGGCGGCATCGCCGTCAGCGACAACGCGATTGTCGCGATCGAGAGCGGCTGCACGTGGAACCTGACCGGCAACTGCACGCTTACGAGCCTCACCAACAACGACACCATCAACTTCAACGGCTATACCATCACGCTGGCAGACGGCACGGTGCTGAAGTGAGCCCGCTTCACCCCTGCTGCTGTATATACTCCTCAATGGTGCGCAGGAAGGCCTCTCCGTAGCGGGAGGCCTTCCGCTCGCCGACACCCGAGACCTCAAGAAGCTCTGAGAGCGAGCGCGGCGCTTTCTCCGCCATGTCGGCGAGCGTCGCGTTCGAAAAGATGACGTAGGCGGGAACGCTCTCGTGTTTGGCAAGCTCCGCGCGCTGGGCGCGCAGCGCCTCGTAAAGGCTGTTTTCCTCGAATTCGTCCGAAAACGCGCCGCGCGGGTACTTTTTCTCCGCCTTCGGCTCCACCCGTTTCTGCATCAACACGCATTCGCCGTCAAAGAGCACGGCGGATGCTTTTTTTGTGGGCCGGAGCGTCGAATAGTGCTGGTCGACCTCGAGATATCCCGCGGATTCGAGGTATTCGATGTACCGCTCGATGACGCTTGGCGACGTCTTGTCCATGAGACCATAGGTCGACAAGCTCGCAAGACCGAGCGACAAAAGCCGCTGGTCGCGGCTCCCGCGCAGGACCTGAATGACGAGCGTTTTGCCGACGTAGTAGCCCAGCCGCTCGCGGATGCGCATGACGCACGATAAGATCATCTGCGCCGAGAGCGTGATGTCCTCGGTCTGGTAGGTCGCTTTACAGTTGGAGCAGTTCCCGCAGTTTGCGGGGTGTATCTGGCCGAAGTAGTCAAGCAGCCGCCCGCGCAGACAGTCGACGGATTTGCAGTACCCCGTCATCGCCTGCAGGCGCTCATAGTCGCGTTTGCGCACGAGCGCGGCGTCCTCCTCCGAAAGCTGGTCGGCTCCGCCGTTTTCGATGAGAAAGCGCGCGGTCTCCACATCGGCGGGCGCGAAGAGCAGGACGCAGTCGGCATTCTCACCGTCGCGTCCGGCGCGGCCCGCCTCCTGATAGTAGGCCTCAAGGCTCTTCGGCATGTTGTAATGGATGACAAAGCTGACGTTCGACTTGTCGATGCCCATGCCGAAAGCGTTCGTCGCGACCATGACGGTCTTGCGGTCAAACTGAAAATCGTCCTGATTCTGCTGCCGCTCCTCATCTGTGAGGCCCGCGTGGTAGCGCGTGGCGGCGATGCCGCAGTCACACAGGCTGTCGCACACGCGCTCGACCGCCGCGCGCGTTGCACAGTAGACGATGCCGCTTCTGCCTCTTCGCTCGTCAATGAGTGCGGCGAGGGCGGAAAACTTGTTTTTCGGGCGGCGCACGTCGAAATAGAGGTTCGGACGGTCGAAGCCCGTCACGATGCGGTACGGGCTTTGCAGCTGCAAGAGCCGCAGGATATCAGACTGCACCTGCTTTGTCGCCGTCGCGGTGTAGGCCGCGACAATGGGTCTGCGCGGCAGGGCATTGATGAAATCGACAATGCCGAGGTAACTCGGGCGGAAGTCCTGTCCCCACTGTGAAATGCAGTGTGCCTCGTCCACAGCGAGAAACGACACGTCCATCTCCTGCATCAGCGATAAAAAGCTGTTCGTTTCCAACCGCTCGGGCGCGACGTAGATGAGCTTGTAGGCACCCTTGCGCGTGCGGGCGTAGACCGTGCGGATCTGCTCGCCTGTCAGTGAGCTGTTGATGTACGCCGCGGAGATGCCCGCGCTCTTGAGCGCTGCGACCTGATCCTTCATCAGCGAGATGAGCGGCGAGACGACGAGCGTGATGCCCGGCAGGAGCAGCGCGGGGATCTGATAGCAGAGCGACTTGCCCCCGCCCGTCGGCATGACGCATAGTGCATCGCGCCCGGAGAGGATCGCGTCGATCAGCGCCTCCTGCCCCGCGCGAAACGCGCTGTGGCCGTAATATTGCTTTAAGATGCTGTACTTGTCCATGAATAGCGTCCGTTCCCGTTTTTCTATGATGTTACCCCAAGCGGAGCGAATTGTCCACGAAAAAATGCGGAAGTACATCGTCTCCCCTAAACCGTCCCACCTTTTAAGCGCTTATCCGGCAAATCGGGGCATTG
>ENA-OOZN01000199-OOZN01000199.1-human-gut-metagenome-genome-assembly--contig:-NODE-199-length-69749-cov-12.353072_pt1 | contig 69749 bp, 57 predicted proteins | sample MGYA00241187_ERZ501397 | MGnify/ENA primary metagenome ERZ501397 (study PRJEB25962, sample SAMEA2042921) | human gut metagenome | biome: human gut; feature: human-associated habitat; material: faeces... | reverse complement strand
TGTATCCCCCGACGGAGTCCTTGCCCGGGCCGATATCCTCTCCCTCTGGCGTCCGCCTTTCTCTCCACCTTCCGGAACCATAGCTGTATCCCCCGACGGAGTCCCTGCCCAAGCCGATATCCTCTCCCTCCTGGCGTCCGCCTTTCCATCCACCTCACAAAGTCCCAGTACTCCTCCGACAAACCCCAAACAAAAAAGCTCCAGGCCATGTCCCAAACAGCCTGAAGCTTCCATCAATCCCAATTTACTTTTTCTTAGCACTCGCCTTCCCAGTACCCGAATCCTTCGCAGAATCCTTCCCCGACTCCGCCGCTGTCTTATCCACACTAGAAGAAGCATCCCCCTGCATAATCTTATTCAACTCCTGGATCATCTCCTCATCCTTCAAACGGAACTTCACCTCCACGCGCCTGGAAGCATCTTTGTCTACTTTTCCATCCGCATCCAGAACCGGATCCGACATGGAATGCCCATTAACCGTCAGACAATCCTGCAATTCCTGAACCTGTACATCCTTCAAAAACTCGCTTTTGATATCCAGAAGATATTGAGCTACTGCCAGAGACCTTTTCTGAGACAGTTCCAGATTATAACTGTAATCTCCGTCAGTATCCGTATATCCATCAATAATAATCTCACCCAGATACTTTTTATAAGAATCATTCAGCAGCACTTTACAGTATGTAGGAAGCACCATAGACAACGTCCGTTTACCGGAATCTGTCAGTTCCGCCTGATCATAATCAAACATAACACTGGCATTCAATGTCAGTGCACCTGTCTGAGAATCAATATCCACATTCAGATTCTTTTTTGCAAATTCCTTCTGTAAAGCCTCCACGACCTCAGCCTTCACACCAATAATTTTATCGATCTTTTCCTGCTGCGTATTCAGGAGTTCTGTTTTTTCATCCAACGCAGACTGCTGTTCTTCCAGAGTATCCTGCTGTTTTGCAAGTTTTTTCTTCTGGGAATCCAGCTTTTTCTCCTGTTCTGTAAGCTTCTTTTGCTGCTCCTCAAGTGTTTTCTGCTGCTCCTCAAGTTTCTCTGCCAGAGAAGTCAGCTCCTTATCCTGAGACTTGATCTGTTCATCTTTGGACTTGATCTGCTCATCCTGGCTCTTTAACGTCCCCGCCTGCTTATCCAGCGCACTCTGTTTTTCAAGAAGCTCCTCCGTATACTTTTCCTGAAGAGCAATTTTTTCATCCCGTTCCTTCAGACTGTCATTATAACTCTTCTGTGCCTGAAAAAGAGTCACACACATGATCAGTACAAAAAGCAGTAAAACCCCCGCCATCATGTCTGAATAAGAGCGCCAGATATTAAACCCGTGATCCTCCGGCCTTCTTTTTTTGTGCATCAACAATTCCTCTCTTCTTATTTAAACAAGCCAAAACGCCCTTTCTGGGCTACTTTCGTCATTTCACGGATACTTCTCTCGATCTCATCAAGAAGAGCCTCCTGTCTCGCTCCCTGGCCATCCAGAAGATCTTCAAGACTGGTAAGTTTATCTTTCAGTTCCTGCACGCCTGCACTGCCACCATATCCCCATGGCTGCCCCGCAACAAGATGAATATCCCGGTTGTTCTTTGCAGTCTTGATCTCAGAAAGAAGCCTGCGAACTTCATCCAGAGTACTGTTTACCATTTTCTGGCTCTCTGTAAACTCGTTCAGTTTCGTCTCAAAGCTCTCGATCAGCTTTTTATCTTCCCGCAAAAGTTCTGCACTGATCTTATTGGAATCTGCGGCAGTCTTCATTCCCTCTGCGGCACTGTCCACATACTGGCGCATGGACTCATTACAGGATTTCCATAAATCTGCAGAAGCTTTTTCATTCTCATGCATATGCTCTGCCAGTTTCTCATAATCCCTTTTCTGGAGCTGCTGAATCATCTGGTTATCACGGATGATCCGATCTGCAGTCTTCATATATTTACTCTGCATCTCGTCAATTTCCGCAATCGCGTCACGCATGGCACGTTCCTGTTTCGAAAAAGTCTCACTTAACTGGCTGCTCATCGTCTTATACAGCTCTGACGTGTATTCTGTATTATCTTTCTGAGCCTTCTTAAGTTCAACCAGCGCATCATTGAAATCCTCAAACTGAAGCTGAAACGATCCATGCATCTCACTCAAAAATGAATCCAGGATTTCCCTGATCGCATCCTGCTGACCCTTCGTAACAGACGCGGTAAGTACATCCAGAGAATCATTCATCTTCTGGAATGTAGGTGTGATAACTTTTTCGAAGCTGTCCGCCATCTGTACAGAAAACTGTTCTGCCATCTGTTTCATAGCTTCTGTCTGAGTCTTCTGGCTGGAAACCAGAAGATTCCAGGATTCATTCTCCGCAGTCGGCAATACCAGAGCATGAAAACGGTCCAGAAAATCCTGCATTGCCTGAGACATAGACGAATAACCACTCTTCATACCAAATGTATACACAACCGAAAGTGCGACACCATAGATAGAAGTAAGAAAGGCAACTTTTATACCATCTACAAGAGCAGATACAGAATTTGTCATTACCTCATAATCTGTAGGCTGAAAATTTTTCAGTCCCCAGACAAGACCAATGAATGTTCCAAGGATACCAAGACTTGTAAAAATATCAGGTGCCATTTCCAGAAGCCTTTTGTGAATATGAACATCCACATCATCAATATTTACAAAGTCCTCAACCTCAGCGATTCCTTCTTCTGTCCGGCTGATGCTGTCCACAAAATCATCCATTTTTTTATCCAGATACCGGTCACCGAAGATTCCTCGTAACTGCCCGATTTCTTCCTTCTTCGCCCTTCCCGGAAGCTGGAATACATCGGTAATCTCACTGGCTCCATGTTTCAGCGCAGTCGTCAGGTTATCCATTCTGTACAGTCCGGCAAAAAGTCCGACGGCATAAATGATCACCATGATTCCCAGAAACGCAAAATTGTAAAACAGTACATTTCCGGAACCCTTTCCCACATAAGCGGTCAGAGTTGCTGCTGCCACTGCAACAAGCAGAAACAGCACTGTATTCATAAACTTTTTTCCCATAATCTGCCTCCCCGTATTTATTTTTGAAAAAAAGTTTTCTTTTTTATCATACTATCATAACCGCATTCCCAAAACAACAAAAAAGGACAATTCCCGCAAAAAGAATTGTCCTTTCAACATTTTTCTTATTTATACTTTTATACGACAGGCTGCATCATCACTGATCAGAATCCGATGTCCCTGAACGCCTACGATTACTCCACCGAGAATCCTGCTTATGATCTGCACGGTCTTTCCTTCACTGACATCATACCGCCTGATCTGTTCCATAGTTTCCGGCATTCCGGTCATCCACTTGATCGTGTAGCTTTCCCCTGCTTTTGTTTCATTTAATGACTGCATATACTCACCCCATTCCATATGTCACATCACTGTCAGCACTTATTCTCTCTCCGTCAAGTGGATCAAAGCATTCGCTGCTTGCTCATAACCGAATAACTGCTTCGCAGTTTAACTTCCTTGATTCGGCCAAATAATTTCAACGCAATTCTGCATTTTTATACAATTAGGAGAGTTTAACTTTTATTTTTCTGAATCATTTATTTCTTTTGTATATTTTATCTCAATTTATTACGATTAGTCAATTGTAACCTGTATATTTTTACCAAAAAACGCAGAACAACCATTACAGTTATTCTGCGTTTTTCATTATTTTTTATGCATAAACTTTATCTTCTTCCAGAAGCGTTGTTTTTCCATTCTTCACTTCCACAAGATTGACACAGCAGTTTGGCGGGACACAACCGCGCCAGAAATTTTTCGGATCCGGATCCACATTCTGAAGAAGCGCCCGGACTGCACATCCATGGGAAGCAACCAGAATCGTTTTGTCCGCAAGCGCCGGATCTGATGTTTTTTCATCCCAGAAATCTTTTGTCCTGGCAATCACATCAAAAATATCCTCGCCGTTTTCCGGCCGTTTAAAATTTACCGGATCACGGAAAAAAGTCTCAATCTGCGGATCAATATAATTGCCAGCAGCATCTCTTACCTGGTCGCCTTCCAGCACACCAAAGTTAATCTCCTGAATCCGCTTATCCGGTATGATCGGGACATCACGTCTTCCCAGAACACATTCTGCTGTCTGCCTTGCCCTTGAGAGCGGACTTGTAAAACAGATGTCAAATTTCACCCCCCGGAGAGCTTCTCCCGTTTTTTCAGCAAGGAGAATGCCTTCCTCTGCAAGAGGCACATCGGCAATACCCTGAAGTTTTTTTAATTTATTCCACTCTGTCAGGCCATGTCTTACAATGTAAATCAGCATCAGCTTCTCAGCTCGATTCCAAGTCCGTTGAGACCATTCATGATCTTCTTCATTGCTGCGGAAATCTCATTCTCACCAAGAGTCTTGTCATGGGCACGGAATACCAGAGAATAAGCCATGGATTTGAATCCCTTCTCGATCTGCGCTCCCTCGTAGATATCAAACAGCTGATAGCTTTCCAGGATATTTCCGCCTCTCTGATCAAAGATTTCCTCGATCTGGCCGGCAAGAACTGCATGAGGAACTACAAGACTTAAATCACGTGTTACAGCCGGATATTTGGCAATTCCTGTATATTTGTGGTTGAAGCCTGCAAATTCCAGAACATCCAGAATATCAATAACTGCGATATATGCCTTTTCTCCGATAGAGTAATTGTCTGCAACAGCCGGATGAACCTCACCTAAATATCCAACAACCTTACCCTCGTAGATCATGTTAGCCTGTCTTCCTGGATGAAGGAACGGTTTTCCGCTGTTTGGATCGTAGGTAACCTTTTTCTTCATTCCGATCTTCTCGAAGAACTCCTCGCATACACCCTTCATATCAAAGAAATCGCCTTTTCCGTACATTCCAAGTGTAAACATGGTACGCTCATCCGGAAGCTCTGTGACCGGAAGGGACTTCGGAAGATAGATATTTCCAAGCTCGTAAAGACGAACATCTTTATTACGTCTGTTATAGTTTGTGGAAAGGGATGCCAGCATACCGTTCAGTGTGCTTGTACGCATGATGCTGTAGTCCTCTCCAAGAGGATTACTGATGGTGATGACTTTTCGAAGATCACTGTCCTCAGGAATGCAGAGCTTGTCAAATACCTTCGGGCTTTCGAAAGAATAGGACATTCCCTCTGAGAATCCGCAGTACTCTGCAATATCTCTTGCGACTTCCTGGATACGAAGCTTGAATGGAAGCTTACCTGTGGTAGCCTCTCCGGTAGGAAGTGTCATCGGGATCTTATCATATCCGTAGAATCTTGCAACCTCCTCTGCAACATCTGCATTGCAGTGGATATCCTGACGGAATGTCGGTGCAACGATCTCGTCTGTTTTCTCATCATAAGCCAGCTCTACACGTCCAAGATAACCGAGCATCTCTTCTTTTGTAAGGTTGGTTCCAAGAAGTTTGTTGATCTTCTCAGGCTCAAATTTTACTCTGGATGGCTCTCTTGTCTCGTTGCAGACATCAACCATACCACCTACAACCTCGCCGGCACCAAGCTCTTCCATCAGCTGGCATGCACGGTCGATGGCAGCCTGTGCGTTGTTCGGGTCAAGGCCTTTCTCAAATTTACCGGATGCATCTGTACGAAGGCCGATTCTCTTGGAAGAAAGACGGATGCTAGTTCCATCAAAGCATGCAGCCTCAAAAAGAACGGTTTTTACATCGTCTGTGATCATGGAGTTCTCGCCGCCCATGATACCAGCGATGCCGACCGCTTTTTCGCCGTCACAGATCATCAGAACGTTCTCATCCATGGTGCGCTCCTGGCCATCCAGTGTAACGAATTTCTCATCTTTTCCTGCGCGGCGCACAATGATCTCTCTGTTTGCGATGGTATCCAGGTCATAAGCATGCATTGGCTGGCCAAACTCTTCCATTACATAGTTTGTGATATCAACCAGGTTGTTGATCGGGCGGATTCCATTGGAAGCCAGGCATCTCTGCATCCACTTCGGGGACGGACCGATCTTGACATTTTTTACAACTCTTGCACAGTAACGCGGGCAAAGCTCCGGATCCTCTACAGTAACCTTTACATAATCGGAAGCTTTCTCATCATTTTCCTTAACCTCTACAACCGGCGGACAGAATTTCTTCTGGAAGGTTGCTGCTGCCTCTCTTGCGATTCCAAGAACGCCGTAGCAGTCTACACGGTTGGAAGTGATCTCGTACTCAAATACCACATCGTCAAGACCAAGTGCCTTAATCGCGCTCTCACCAACTACTGCATCCTCCGGGAAAATATAGATGCCGTACTCCGGTGCCTCCGGGTACATCTCTCTTGTACTTCCAAGCTCCTCAATAGAGCACATCATACCACAGGACTCAACTCCACGGAGTTTACCTTTTTTGATCTTGATTCCACCAGGAGTCATTTTTCCATCATGACCGCCTGCAACACGTCCACCGTCAAGAACAACCGGAACTTTGTCTCCCTCTTTTACATTGGGAGCACCTGTTACGATCTGTACGCTCTCCGTTCCGATGTTTACCTGGCAGATGATCAGCTTATCTGCATCCGGATGTTTCTCGATCTTGTCGATCTGGCCGATCACGATCTTGTCAAGATCTGCATCCAGCTCTGTAAAGCCTTCTACCTTTGTGCCTGTTAAAGTCATGGCATCTGTATATTCCTGTGCCGTTACATCCAGATCCGGCACATATGTTTTAATCCAAGATAATGAAGTATTCATTTTGGTTGTCCCTTCTTTTTTTCTATATTTACTGTCAGGCGGACACTCATCATCCGCATTCGCTGTTTTAGAACTGTTTCAGGAATCTGCTGTCATTCTCATAGAGAAGGCGCATATCATCAATCTCATATTTCAGAAGCGCGATACGCTCCAGACCCACACCAAAAGCAAATCCTGTATATTCATCCGGATCGATTCCGCACATACGGAGAACATTCGGATGAACCATACCACAGCCAAGGATTTCAATCCAGCCGGAGCCTTTACAGAAACGGCAGCCTTTTCCTCCACATTTGAAGCAGGAAACATCAACCTCAGCGCTTGGCTCTGTGAACGGGAAATGATGCGGACGGAATTTGGTTTTTGTCTCCGGTCCGAACAGCTCTTTTGCAAACTCCTGAAGCGTTCCCTTAAGGTCTGCAAAGGTAACGTTCTTATCAATAACGAGACCTTCAATCTGATGGAAGGAAGGAGAATGTGTTGCATCTACCTCATCAGAACGGAATACACGACCAGGTGCGATCATACGGATCGGGAGTTTGCCCTTTTCCATCTCACGTGCCTGAACCGGTGATGTCTGGGAACGAAGCAGAATGGAATCGTTGATAAAGAAAGTATCCTGCTCGTCTCTTGCCGGATGGTTCTCCGGAATGTTCAGTTTTGTAAAGTTGTAATCCGCATACTCAACTTCCGGACCTTCTACAACCTCATATCCCATTCCGATGAAAATACGCTCAACTTCTTCCAGAGCGATGGTGTTCGGATGACGATGACCAATTTTTGCTTTCTTTGCAGGAAGTGTTACATCGATCACTTCGGCCTTCATTTTTTCCTCGCGGACTTTCTCCTCGAAATCTTTCTTGGAAGCTTCCAGAAGTTCCTCGATCTTGGCTCTTGTCTCATTGACAAGCTGACCAACTTTCGGACGCTCTTCCGGAGCAACATCTTTCATACCTTTTAAGATTGCTGTAAGCTCACCTTTTTTTCCAAGATATGCAACACGCACATCATTCAGCTTGTCCAGGCCCTCGGATTCCTCGATCCGTTTTCTGGCATTCTCAGCCAGTTCCTGAAGTCTTTCTTTCATATCCATGGTCTATTTCTCCTTTAATTAAAATAATCAAATGATACGCCGCCTGCCCCGAAAATTCAGATACAGGCAATAAAAAAACCGTCCCTTATAAAAGGGACGGAATATCCGCGGTACCACCCAGTTTCCCATGAAAAGATCACGGGCACCTCTTATCTGCTTAACGCGCAGCGCACGTCATCTCCTACTGTTACTTCAGAGAGGAAGCTCCGGTGGGAAATTCAAGAATCATCTGAACCCGGGGAAGCTTACAGCCGGCGACCTCCCTTCTCTGTGAGAAAATGATCCTCTATAAACACCTTCACAGCTTTTCTGTCTTTTAATACTATGCCACAAGGTCTGCTTTCTGTCAAGCGCAAAGTCAGGATTCTTTGGAGCTGTTTTTTTCATTTTCTTTCTTGGTAAGGAGAGTTTTTACGGATTTCTGGGCTTTTCGGAACTCATTTTCGAAGTATGCATTAATCTCTGCCCCGTAAAGAATCAGGTTCATACACACATACAGCCACAGCATTACCATGATCAGTGCAGTCAGGCTTCCATACATATTTCCGAAATTCGGAAAAAATTCAAAATACAGAGAAAATCCATAGGAAAAGATCAGCCATGCCGTAGCAATGATAAACGCTCCGGGAAGCTGGCTTTTAAAGGTTGCCTTCCGGTTGGGCAGCACTTTATACAACACCAGAAATACCACAAACAGTACCGCAAACACCAGCAATGTCCTGGCTCCCATGATCCTGGCCATCAGTCTTCCCAGAATTGGAATCGTTTTTTGTACAGCCATCTGGATCCGGTTACCAAGGACCAGAACCAGAAGGGTAACAATGATCGCCAGAACAAACAGCAGCATATAAAAAACCGAATAGATCCGGTTCATCAGCCAGTTTCGTGTTTCCTTCACATGATAAATGGTATTCAGACCGTTAATAATAGCCTGCATTCCCTTTCCGGATGCCCAAAGCGCCATCAGCGCAGACAACGGGACGATCGCTGTGCTTCTTTTGTACACTTCCACTACAATGCTCAGCACAAAAGTCTGCAGATTTCCGGGCACAAAACCGACAATGGCGTCCCGGACTACATTATAGCTTAACGGTGTGTAACGGATCAGTGTTGTGAGAAAAAGGATAAACGGAATAAATGACATGATCAGAAAGTATGCTGCCTGCGCCGCATATGCACTGACATGATCTCCGTTTGCCCTTCGCACAAACCCCAGCATGAGCTGGATTATATTTTTCTTTTCCTCGTCCATGCTGACCCCCTCAAGTTTTTTACCAGGAAAACCGTTCAAAGCCAATCTTATCCTGGATTTTCGGAAAAGCTTTTACTTCCGGCTGTACACTTTTATGTTCGCCAATCATCTTTTCCATCCATATCATATTATACCAGCGGTTAAACTTATATCCGCATCTGTGGAACTCTCCCACGCGTTTATATCCAAAATGTTTATGAAAGTCCACACTGGCATTAGTCAGATATTCATCTTCTTTCGGTGCCACCGCAATACACGCATTCAGGTTCAGCACTCCCATCTCCGCAAGAAGACTTTCCAGGGCACGGTAGAGTCTTCCGCCTGCACCGCTGCCTCTTCGATCATGTTTCACATAGATGGACATTTCGGCGCACCACCCATAAGCAGCTCTTGGATGAAAGGCAGAGCCATAGGCATAACCCAGGATTTCTCCGTTCTCTTCTGCCACAATATATGGATATTTTTCTTTTATGTTATGAATTCTTTCCGCAAATTCCTCTGTGGACGGTGTTTCATATTCAAATGTGATCGCCGTTTTTTCTACATAGTAGGAATAAATCTCTACCAGTGCTGCCGCATCTTTTTCTTCTGCCACACGTATCTGCATTGCTTTATTACACCTCTTTTATTTTTTGTTTCTTCCCTATTTCACCCAGAAACGGTAAACAGTCTCTGAACTGTATTCTTCACCGGGACGCAGGATCGGAGAGTGGAAATCGTCCACATTTACCGCATTTGGCTCCACCTGTGTTTCCAGGCAGAATCCATACCGTTCATGATAAACATGGTCGTTCTTACCCTTCTCATCCTTGACAAAATTACCTGCATAGAACTGTACACACGGGCAGTCAGAAGAAACTTCCATTCCAATCCCGGATTCCTTACAGTACGCACTGGCAATGGAACGGACATTACCCTTGGCATAATTGTCAGTTACATAGTTATGATCATAACCACCCGTAAACTTCAGCTGCTCAAAATCAGCCTCAATATCTCTGCCGATTGGTTTCGCAACATTAAAATCCATCGGCGTTCCTGCTACCGGCGCATATTCACCGGTAGGAATGGACTGACTGTCTTTCACAGGAGTAAAATATTTCGCATGAATGCATACTTCCTGGTCAAGTACATCTCCACTGCCCTCCCCTTTCAGATTAAAATAGGAATGGTTGGTCATATTGGCAACCGTTGCCGCATCGGAGCGTCCTCTGTAAAAGATCTTCAGTTCATTTTCCTCGGTGAATTCATATTTCACAACAATCGAAAATTCTCCCGGAAAACCATTTTCACCATCCGGACTGATGCGGAAGAAATCCACGCTGTTCTTATCCTGGGAAATTTCTTTTACCGCCCAGAGTTTTTTCTCGAAGCCATCAGGACCACTGTGCAGATTATTATGATTTTCATTCTCTGTAAGAATCACTTCTTTATCATCAATAAAAAATCTGGAATTTTCGATACGGTTTCCACTTCTTCCAATGATCGCACCAAAGAAGCAGCCATTCACTTCATAACTTTCCATATCGTCATATCCCAGAACCACATCCTTAAGTTCTCCATTCTTATCCGGCACGCATACTTTCACCAGGATAGCGCCATACTGAAGTACCTCGACATAGGCACCCTTTTTATTCTCAAGATGATAGATCTTTACTTCTTCCCCTGTAGGAAGTGTTCCAAATTTTCTCTCAGAAACACTCATGCTGTAATTCCTCCCATATATGAAAAAAGAGCCATCAACCGGCTCTATGTCTTTAACCGATTAATCCCGGGATGCCGTTCCCTTATTTTTGACGCCTAGCAGATGCTAGGTGGGTATCCTCAACAGTGTCTTCTGCCTACCACGACGTGAGGTCTGACATCCAACCTGCGATTTTGGATTCCCAAAATGTCAATGTAGGTTCAAAAAGAAAAGGGGGATCGAACATTCCAGGATTCGGTTTTCGTTGTTTTTATTATAAACCAGTATTTGTGCTTTTTCAACAGAAAATACACATTCTTACTGATTTTTATTATTTAATGTTAAGAATCTCTTTTACTGCTGCTGGCATATCCACTGCATCTACCACTTTATCATGAAGAACCGGTGCAGTACGGATCTCCTCAACAGCACGCGGAACCGGCACTTTTGAAAGCGCGGATAATGCATCTACCAGGCCAAAATCATCCAGATCTTTATGATCTTCCCCAAGCGCATCCATAACACTTCTTGTAAATTTATATGGACTGGCTGTAGAAGCAATAACAGTTGGAAGATGATCATCTGTCTCACTTACATATTTCTTATATACGCCTGCGGCAACTGCAGTATGTGTATCAATTACATAATTGCTGTCTTTATAGATTTCGCTGATAGTATTTGCAGTCTCTTCCTCACTGCAGAAATTACCATAGAAATCGCCGAGCTGTGCTTTCATCTCTTCTGTAATGGTATACTCTCCGCCCTCACTTAAAGATTTCATAAGCTCTGCACATTTCTCAGCATTCTCTCCTGTAAGGCGATAGATCAGACGCTCCAGGTTGCTGGAGATCAGGATATCCATGGAAGGAGAAGTCGTAAGAATGAAATCTCTCTTTCTGTCGTAGGTTCCTGTGCGGAAGAAATCATAGAGAACACGATTCTCATTGGATGCACAGATCAGTTTGTGGATCGGAAATCCCATCTGTTTTGCATAGTATGCGGCAAGAATATTTCCAAAGTTTCCGGTAGGAACTACCACATTGATCTCCTGTCCGTCTTTGATCTTACCGTCACGTACCAGTGTTGCATAAGCGTATACATAATATACAATCTGCGGAACAAGTCGTCCGATATTGATAGAATTTGCGGATGAAAACTGGAAGCCTGCCTGATCCAGCTCTGCTGCCATCTCATGATCATTAAACATCTTCTTAACTGCAGTCTGGGCATCGTCAAAGTTTCCGGTAATACCTACCACATAAGTATTGGCTCCCTTCTGGGTTACCATCTGTTTCTCCTGAATCGGGCTGACACCATGTTTCGGATAGAATACGATAATTTTGGTTCCCGGTACATCTGCAAAACCTGCCATGGCAGCTTTACCGGTATCTCCGGATGTTGCGGTAAGAATTACGATCTCATTTTTCACATGGTTCTTCTTCGCTGCTGTTGTCATCAGATGAGGAAGGATGGAAAGGGCCATATCCTTAAACGCAATAGTTGCGCCGTGGAACAGCTCCAGAAAATAAGCTCCACAGGCTTCATGAAGAGGAGCGATCTTTTCTGTATCAAATTTGCTGTCATATGCCTTGCTGATACAGTTCTTAAGCTCTTCCTCTGTAAAATCTGTGAGAAAACGGCTCATTACCTCATATGCTGTTTCCTGATAAGTCATCTGAGCCAGTTTGTCCATTGGCACATCCAACTGTGGAATGCGCTCAGGCACGAACAGTCCGCCGTCCTCAGAAAGGCCTTTCAGTATGGCCATTGACGCTGTAACTGCCTGCTCTTTTCCTCTGGTGCTTTTGTACAATACCTGCATTGGTGTTCCGCCTTTCTATTGTAAAATATTCATTTTCTTTCTAACGTTATCACATTATAGCATGGAATTATGGAAAATGCCACCACTTTAAAAAAAACCTGAAATTGTTTTTCTCCAAAAAAACAAAACGCCGGCTCTTTTTCTCTACCGGCGTTCTGTCCAGTGCTGAATCAGCACTTTTTATTTGTATGTATAAAATTCATGGACTCCATACTTGAAAAGCTTTCTGAGATCTTTTTCAAACCATTTAATGTTATGAGCTTCCGCCGCGGATTTCTGGATAAAAAACAATGCCCCTTCTGAATAATCGGTGCCTTTTAGTGCCTGTTTCACAGCTTCCTTTGTTTCATCCGAGACCGTAACTTCATTGATTCTTCCATCATAGGTAGGTGAAAACTGTGGTACTCCATCGCTGTTATCCCATACAACTTCTGTCACTGTATTGGGAAAATCATCACTTTTCATGCGGTTCATGATCACATTTGCCACCAATACACGACCTTTGATGTCCTCACTGCCAGCTTCTGCCTCAACAATACGCAGAAGCGTATCATAATCCTCATCTGACATCAGCGTAGGATTCTCGGCAAGTGTAATCGACCTTGCATCCAGTTCATTCACTTTATTTTCCATGGAGGAGCTTACATTGAGATCTGCTGTGGTATTCTTTACAGTCTGTACTCTCTGACCTACGATCACCTGCTCACAGGAACTTCCAATCCTGGTTACTGTACTCCCCGACACAGGTGTGTCGGAAACTCCGGAAACGACTCCCGCAATTCCTGTAGGAACAGCTACCTCTTCATCCGAAGATCTCGTTCCACCATCCGAAGCAGCATAGACTTTACTGCCATTGCCGTTTTCTGCAAATCCTCTTGTTCCCAAAGAGATCACCATTGCAAAAACTGCACACACTGTCAGTACTGCAAAACTGCGCACGGAATTCCTTGCGGTTTTTCCATTTTTACGTTCATCCTGTATTTCTGCAGAATCCCGTAAATCTTTCTCAACTTTCATAATTTCATTCCCTGCGTTATATTTTCCTTTCTTTGTTTACATGTTTGTAACATTTCTGTAATTTATAAGAAAATTATATTTAATAAAGTGTGATATGTCAAGCTTTTTCAGCTATTTCTGTCCATAATAACAGCATTTATTTGTTATCCACATCCCTTCCACATTGATTCCACATACGAATCCGCAGTTATACACATAACTATCCACTTTTTGAAAACAAACAAGGACAGATAGTAAATACATTTTTTTGTAACAATTGTACTCTTGTACTGTAAAAAATGTATTTCTATCTGTCCTTGTTTCTGTCAGAACAGTTTTTTCTTTCCGGTTATTTATCATAGTGTTTCCAGAAACGCTATAATTGATTATAATATTGCGGCTTCATACAGTCAAGGATTTCCGTCCGATCATAATCGACAGATTCCTATAGCTGTTGCTGTTCACTTTATAATCAAAACAAGGTTAACCTGCTTATTTATACTGACAGAGAGCCTGTACAAAAAGTGTAGCATATACACACAGATCGATACTCCAGGCTCCCAGAAACAGTCCCCACGGAGTTCCATTCGTACCTTCCGCAAATCTCTTTGGCTTCAATGCAAGCACTACCGGCAAAAGCAGCGGCAGGAAATAACGTCCCTGAACCCCCAGAATCTTATCATACCCATAGGCCGTCCACTGACCATAAAGAGTAACAAAAATCAGGCCGAAAACCAGAATACTGATACCTGCCAGCATTATTTTTGCAAAAGGATCCATACGAATTCCTTCCATATCGTTATTTCGTGAAACCTGCAGTAACATCATAACAAGATAACCCACTGCCAGAAGACTGCAGACTGGAATATTCAGCCAGCCAAGGGTACTTCCCACCATTTCTGTAAGATAAGCCAGTCCAAACGCATCCAGGCTACGTACAAAGGTAAGTATAAAAGCAACCGGATTTTTCAGGATTCCGATAAGCTGGGCAGCCGTATCTACTCCCGGCTGCGACTCGCAGAGATATCCGGACGCAATTGCAAGCCAGCCAAAGCTCAAGAGCAGGATCATTGTCCCCGCACACGCCACATGAAGCCAGTAGTTCTTTTTATTCCGGAACCGCTCCTTCGGAATCAGAAATAAAAAGAGACAAAATGGCATATAAACAACTTTACACAAACACAAAAATCCCGTCACTGCATACATTAACACAAGCTGTCCTTTTTTCATTACCCGTTTTTCTTTATAGCGCATGTACAGTACAAACACGATCATGGCTACTGTCAATGCCAGTGCCAGCGCATCTGCAGACATGGAATTTGCGGACTGGATATTCATGGGCACGAGTCCCAGCAATGCAATAAAGTTTTTACCCACAGGTGTAAAACGGATCGCCAGAAAGAAAATCAGACCAAAACATAACATATTGGCGACTCTTCCTCCATAGGCAAGAACAATCGGACGATCTGTGAAAAGATCTGCGATCCGAATCCCTATAGCCTGTGGCAGATAAGATGTAGGCGCATACAGAGCTGTATTTCCAAATCCGTAGAACTGTGTTTTTCCGGTATCGATCCGCTGATTTATATTGCCTCCGATATCCCAGAGTGAAACATGGTCTTTGGAGGAAAAATCAGGGATAAGGCCGCTGTTAAAAGTTCTCCCATATGAAAACAGATCATTCCCCCCATTCCCCTCTGAAGTCATATGGCCTCTGGAAACTTCATAACTTCTCAGAAAATGGCTGTATTCATCCGGTGAATTAAAAGCAGGAACTGCTGCCAGAGTAGTAAAACTCATAAAAAGATAAATTACTGCAAATAATACTTCGGTCTTTACTTTTCTCCTTCTGAGAAACGCAAACACCAGCAGCATAATCACTGACGCCGCTGAAATAGCCATGAGCACAAGTCCCTTTGAAAATGGTCTGGAAATAGCACGGTAAGCAAGTGTCTGCGTGCCGTCTTTTTTATTTATCACACCGGCAGCCACACCTGTATCCCCTGTTGCTTCATCCAGGATGATCCGAAATTTCCGGCCTTTACAGTTTAGGATTCTCTGATCCAGTTGAAAATACGTAGTATCGCCTGCAGATATTGTCAGCCGATTTGTTTCCCAGTCCTGAATTTCTTTTTCTTCCTGATAAAGTGTTACATGAAAGCTTCCTGTGACAGACGCACTTTCCGTAGATAAAAAAAGTTCTACCCCGGAAAGCCGGTTTGTTTTGCAAAAGAAACTTGTTTCAAATTTTTCTCCGGATCCGATCATCACTGATGTTTCCGGTCTTTCCTGCTGTTTTACATTGCCAAGGACCTCTGCATCTGCCAGAAGATATACTCCAAAGACCAGGATCGTACCAAAAATCAGGATGTATTTTATTATATCCTTCAGATCAGATGACAGATGACAAGTTCTTCTGCTTTTTTTCTCATTTTTCATATTGTACCTCTTATGTTTCCTGTTATTCTCACATTCCGAACCATTATATCATCTGTACAATAAAAAAAGAAGCGGCTTTTTGCGGCAGCTTCTTTTTTTATATCTGTTCTTATCGGTTATTGATTGCAGTTACCAGCGCATCGATAGACGCACGGATGATATCCGGATCAACGCCAGCTCCCCATGCAAGAGTACCATCCGGTTTGCGGATTCCCACATACGCAATCGCTTTGGATGTGGAACTGCGCTCCAGCGCATGCTCCTGATAAGTTTCCAGTGTATATTTCAGCTCATAAGCTTTCTTCAATGCATTACTTACTGCATCAAGACGACCATTGCCGGTAGCTTCTGTAACAATGGTTTTTCCACGGAATGTAGAAGTAACCTGAGTTACAATGCCACCGTCTTTCTGCTGGAAATGAACTTCGTTAATGCTGTATGGCTCAACCACATTTTCGAAGGTAGATTTGAACAGGCTGAAGATCTCGTCCGGATGAAGCTCTTTGTGTTTGTGATCGGACACTGCTTTCGCTGCATAACCCATAGCTTCGCGCATTTTCGGTGGAAGGTTCAGTCCGAATTTTGTTTCCAGGATATAACCTACGCCGCCTTTTCCGGACTGGCTGTTGATACGGATAACATCCGCATCGTAATTTCTTCCCACATCTGTCGGATCGATCGGCAGATACGGAACAGTCCAATGCTCCAGATCTCCATTCTCTCTCCAGTGCATACCTTTTGCGATAGCATCCTGATGAGATCCGGAAAATGCTGCAAATACAAGAGCTCCACTGTATGGGCTTCTCTCATAAATCTGCATTCCTGTACATTTCTCATAAACCTCACAGATATGTGGCATATCAGAAAAATCGATCTTCGGATCCACGCCCTGGGAATACATATTCATACCCAGTGTTACAATATCCACATTACCGGTACGCTCGCCATTTCCAAAGAGAGTACCCTCAATTCGATCAGCGCCTGCCAGAAGGCCCATCTCGGAATCTGCAACACCGCATCCACGGTCATTGTGAGGATGAAGGGAAACGATTACGTTTTCACGGTATTTCAGATTGTCACACATGTATTCCACCTGGCTTGCATACACATGCGGCATGGAATGTTCAACAGTAACAGGCAGGTTGATGATTGCCTTGTTATCTTCCGTTGGCTGCCATACATCAAGAACTGCGTTGCAGACTTCCAGTGCATATTCCGGCTCTGTTCCTGTAAAACTCTCCGGGCTGTACTCAAACTGGAAGTTACCCTCTGTCTCATCTGCCAGTTTTTTCAGAAGAGCTGCGCCATCTACCGCAATCTTCAGGATCTCTTCTTTGGATTTCTTAAATACCTGCTCTCTCTGAGAAACAGATGTGGAATTGTATACATGAACGATCGCTTTCGGAGCACCCTTTACGGCCTCAAAAGTTTTGCGGATGATGTGCTCTCTTGCCTGAGTCAGTACCTGAATGGTAACATCCTCAGGAATCAGGTTCTGTTCGATCAGGGTACGAAGAAACTCATACTCTGTCTCTGAAGCTGCCGGAAAACCCACCTCAATCTCCTTAAAACCGATTTTTACAAGAAGCTTGAAAAATTCCACTTTCTGCTCCAGGCTCATAGGAATCACAAGTGCCTGGTTTCCGTCACGAAGGTCTACAGAGCACCAGATCGGAGCCTTATCCACATACTCTTTCTCCGCCCATTTCATACATTTCACCGGCGGCATGTAATACTGACGTTTGTACTTAGATGGTGTCATCATTTTCGTTTTCCTCCATTTTCTCTTCCATTAATTTTTTTGGTTTCTGTAATTTCATTTTGTATTAAGACATAAAAAAATCTTCCGGCTCTGCAGATTCTGCAAGAGACGAAAGACAACTGCTGTCCTACGCGGTACCACTCTTATTTCATGAATAAAAAATCACACACTTGACAGATACGGAATGTAAAAACATCCTTATATCCTCTCCGGGTAACGGCGGACACCGTCTGCGCCTACTCTCTTATAGGATTTCGGGCAGATGCTCCGAGGCGAGTTCCACAAATCCCTTCCACTGCTTCTCACCGGCCAGCAGCTCTCTGTGCTCCGCTCAATGTGTACTATTCCTCATCTATGCATTTCTCTTTTTGAAACTGGTATTAGGTTAACACGTTACGATAAATTTGTCAATGGTGTTTTCTCTTTGACATGTAAGATCCAAACCAGTAAATCAGGCCTCCAACGCCTCCACCCAGAGTATTGTAAAACAGATCTGAAAACTGAAAAGTTCCAAGACGCAGGAACAGCTGCAGAAATTCAATGGACAGAGAAAACAGAAATGTGATCTTAAGTCCCTTCCATATAGTACCGCAAAATGTCATTTTTTCCGTAACTTTATCACGAACAGTCCAGAAAAAAAGAACCGTAAACGGAATGAACAGCATCAGATTCTCAATGCACTCTGTTGTAAGCTGCCTGCTCCCATCTTCCGCATACTTCCAGATCCACCAGTTTCCAAAAACATCAGAAAGAGGATTCATCCACATATCACGGTTCAGCAAAGTACGGAACAGTATCATAGTCGTATAAAACGTAAGAAAAAACAGTTTCCGAAAAAACAGATCCTCACGAAAATATTTCCACCAGACAGAAAAAGCCGCCTTTAATCCCCTTCCACCAGTCTCGTTATGATAAGCAAACAGATAAAAAAACAAAGTCAGTACTGAAAGGGCTACAGAAAACCAGAAGGGCTGATACAGTGCAGTCAGTACATTCGCTGTAATATTCGCTATAATATCTTTCATTTGTATATCCTTTCCGGATACCTATCGCAATTCTCCGATATATTTATCCGGTCTTTATACTACTATATTTTCTTCATAAAATCCAGGATGCTTATCATCTGCATCCCGGATTTTTGTTTTTTCAGCCTGGTATTACAGAAACATATCCGCTAGCACTGACCGCCCTGCAGCAGTCTTTATAAACTTCAATAAACTCATATCCGCCACGCATGGCAATGGTACGTGCCTTTTCGAGGCCATCTGGAAGTGTTTCTCCTGTTTTATAATGTTCAATGATGCCACCTGTAAGATCCAGTGTATGCACTTCATAAGGCTTTCCGAGATAACAGATGGAAACATATCCAAGCAGGACGCCTCCAAGCTGAACTTCCGGAAACTCCTCCTGTATCGTGCGGATGATATCATTTACTTTATTCTGATTATGAACGTGTCCGCCCGCATCCAGTTTATGCAATGCTTCCATATATTCTTTTGATCTTTTTTTTCTCAGCAGCTGATCTAGTTTCATCTTATCCATTTGCTGTTGTTGCTGCTCATACTCCTGATTTCTGGTTGCACTTAAGATATTATTATTTACAGTTTGTGACTGTGTCTGATTCTGTGGTGTTCTTAACATCGGTCTTGGCATGATCCACACTCCTTATACAAGAACTTTTCGCGTCTTTGGTCCACTTTTCTTCTGGATAAGTTCCTCTCCACCAATCGGCTTTCCGGAAGCCGGTACTGCTCTTTCCTTCCCCCAATCCCTGATCGCTTCGATTTTTTCCGGGCTTGTCTGAGAAAGTGGAACTACATTGTTAAATGCAGTTACTATATTCTCCTCACTTAAAATAAAGTTTGTATTTGCGATAGACCGGTACGCCAGATCTCTGACTGTAGACTCCAGATCTGCTCCTGTAAATCCATCACTGATCTCAACTACTTTATCTGCAAATTCACCGGAAAATTCCAGATTTAAATATTTTCTCATATATAAAGACAAAATATCTCTTCTTTCATCTGCGGTAGGAAGATCAACAAAAAACAGCTCATCAAATCTTCCGCGGCGGAGCAGTTCTGACGGCAGCATGGACACATCATTGGCTGTTGCTACAACAAACACCTGTTTTTTGCATTCCTGCATCCAGAACAGAAACTGTCCAACCATTCTGGTGGACACTCCTCCGTCTCCGGCGCCTCCGGTAGCTCCGGATAATCCTTTTTCAATCTCATCGATCCATAAGATGCAGGGAGATACATTTTCAGCTGTTGTCAGTGCATCTTTCAGCTGCTGTTCTGACTGTCCTACATAACTTCCCTGCACTGTGGCAAAATCCAGCCTGTAAAGAGGCAGTTTCCAGTTTGCGGATATGGATTTCGCAGATAAAGACTTTCCACATCCCGGAACTCCTACAAGCAAAATCCCTCTCGGTGGCTGCAGACCTTTGGAACGCAGCTCATCTTTCTTTTCCGGTGTGAGAAGTTCTTTTTTTTCATCCAGCCACTTCCGGAGTCCTTCCAGTCCACCTACATCCTTTACACTGTCGTCCACTTCGATCTTCTCAAGTCCGGAAATATCCGAAAAAAGACGGTCTTTCGCAAAACGTACTTCATCCATATCTGATTTCCGAATACGTTTGTTGGCGATCAGTGCGGCGATCACATTCTCCGCTTCAATTCGTGTAACTCCATTTAAGGTTGCAGCGGCCTCCCGTATATCTGTATTATCCCATTCAATAGGAATTTCATTTCGATAATCATCAATATATTCTTTGATTATGGAATACATTTCTTCTTCATTTGGGAGATCGATCTTGATCGTCATTCCCTGGCGCTGAAGCTGATTCCAGACTGGCGCGTTGGTAAATACAATGACAACTCCACCAGACTCATTAGCCAGATTTACCAGTGCCAGTATCTGTTTGGAATCGCTGTTTTCTGTGCTCAGGTCCGGAACTTCTGTCAGAATGATCGTTTCATACTGCTTGCGTTTCATCTGCTCCGTCATATAATCAATCGCACCATAAACGGATTTGTCATCACTGAGATTCTTATCCGTTGCCAGATCATAAACTCCCTTTGTCAGCGTATGTACATGAAACGGAAGCTGCAGATCCTCGGATATCTCTTTCAACATCTCCAGTGTTCTGCCAGGTTCTATGGTATTAATTGCAATAAAAGGAATTCTTGCTATAGAATACCGTGTCAAAAGTTCCTTGCTTTTAGCTGTATCACTCATCTGTCTTCTCTCCTAAAATGAATTCACCCTGTGATTTCTGACAATGCTGGACATTCTTCCGCTTCTGTCATTTTTCGCAGAATCTTCCAGCGATTTCTGCATATTATCCGCCTGTTCAATAACCAAAGCCAGATAATGCTTTCTTTCATCATCCGGTAAAGCAGGCAGATCGATTGCATTTGCAAGGAATGCCATTTCTTTTCTTAAGGATAATATTGCCTGAACAATGGCGCCTTCCTGTCCATGGGATCTGGACAGATCCTTCTGAAACTTATCCGAAGCAGCATTCATACGAAAATTCACTGCTTCGATCAGTTTCCGTGAAAACCTTTCTGCCACACCTGACTGCCACTGTATGGACCCTGCCTTCATTGCTCTTAAGACATCTTCATCATTTTTTTTATTTTTGAAATCGGTTAATACTGTAACCCATTCTGAGTATGTATTTGGTACTGCTGTCATTTTTTCTTCTTCCTCCTGACCATGATCTGCGGCGGAACTACATCCCAGGAAGGAAGTCCCTGTGCAAATACACTTACCGGCTCCTTATATTCTTCCACCTCCGGCTCCGCAAAGTTAAATGCCATTTTTTTCCGGACAGGCTTACTCTGGATCGGTGGATCTTTTCGGATTGGGGCAGCTGCCGTTTTTTTTGCCGGTTCAAATGCCGGAGCAACCTGGGATGCATTTTTGCCCATATTTCTCTGTACGTCCTGAGCCGGAGCTGCCGGCTGCTGTCCTGCTGCCTTTGACTGTGCCGGAGCTGCTACCGGCTGTGGTGTAACCGGGTCACTGCTCTTTGTGCTTTCTGCCTCGTCTAATTTATTTCCACAGACCGTGCAAAAGCGAAATCCCTTTTTATTCGCATTCTGGCAAACCGGGCAGATTACCGTACCAGAATTTTCATCTTTTTTCTCTTCTTTCTTTAAAGAATGACCACAGGCAATACAGAAACTCCCATCTGGATCATTCAATGTATTGCAGACCGGGCAGGGAACTTTCTGTCCACTGGCCACGGAATTCACAAAATCAGCTCTCATTTTTGCGTCCATGTCTCTTCTCCTTTACATCTTGACTCTTCGATTGGAAGTTGCCAGTTTTCTTACATACTGATCCGGAGACAACTGTTCCAGAAAGTCAATGACCTGCTCGCTTTCGCTATCTTTATCCGCAAATTCAATACGGAAATCAACAACTTCTGCCAGTGTAGCACGAATGATCTCAGAACCACTGCTGCGTTTTTTCTCATAACGCTCTGCAATATTCTGTCGCTTGTTTTCTATATCTTTTTTCTTTGAAAAATGGTTAAGGACCATGCCTACACCTGCAATTACAGCAATAAGGCCCAGGAACTTATTTCCGAACAGAAGCATCACAAGTCCGATCACTCCGACTGCAATTCCGCCATACAGACAGAACTGCTCAAAACTGCTCATTACGCATGTTGCAAGTTCCGCATCTCTTTCTGAACTGACAAGTGTACTGAATCTTTCAAGAAGCTCATTCTCATTCTGACCATCGACAGTTGTATCATTAAATGTATCAACATTTATTTCTATTTCATTTGGAATCTTCATACGGTTCTGGGCAACAACATCATTATACGCATTCATCACCCAATCTCTTGACAAAGCAAATGCAAATTTCTGTGTTGACACACTGGAGTGGGCTGTTTCCGGCTTCATGGCAGCGTCTGTCAAAAGCTGCGTGAAATCCTTATGTGTCTCAAAAGCCGTCTGCTCTACATTCATATTCTGGCGGGCACGACTTTCATCGCCTCTGAAATCTACGATAAACTGTTCAAATTTTTCTTCTTTTCGAAGAGGCAGTTCTTCATCATCAAAATCCGTTACCAGACTGTCCAGAATATCATCCAGCTGTTCTCTCACAGTTGCTGTAGAGACTTTCTGTTCAAAAATCCCGATCAGATATTCAAGCATCTCCGCATGAAGATGTGCACCCTCCAGAATGTCCTCCAGTACCGGCCATGTTTTGCTGTATTTTCTCAGGTAGGTATAAGAAGAAGTATCTATCGGTTTTCTCTTAAGGTTGATCGCCTCTGACCACTGCTGTGTCTGTTTTTCTGTGAATCCCGGCTTCTCTTCCAGATGCTGCAGCCATTCATTCATCTGGCGGGAAATAACGCCCTCTGTATCTGCGCCAAACAGACCGCTGGCAAACGCATCCAGAACAATGATCGTCTTTCGGTCAAGGTTTTCCTCATCCTGGTTTGCAAGATATCTCTGCGTCCATTTCAGACACGCTTCTTTTCGATCCGCACGGCGACAGATCAGTGCAAAAAACAGTGATGTCTTTTCATCGTTGCGTTTGATGCCTTCTTTAATGGCTTTCTCTGCAAGTTCCGGCTGATCGTTGATCCATGCCGCAAGTGCAACAAGACAAGGTGCAAGCCAGTAACCTGGAGTGGAAATCATCAGTTCCTCTGTTGCATTACTGATCGTATCTTTCTTTACAATTCCAATATCATCTGCCTGCAGGATTCCGGTTGTTGTACGACGTACAATATCATAATGTCCATATTTCTTCTCCAGTTCCTGCCTGATCTTTACAAGTCTCGTTTCTGCCTGATTAAGCCGGTTTGCTCTTTGCTGAACACTGACAAAATCATGAAATTCCTTTGCCAGACTCCCAATCTCATCATAGACAACCTTTATGTTGCTGTTGACTGCCCCTACATTGGAATCCAGTGTCTGAAGATCATTGTGGATCGCTCCAAGATTGTGTTCAATGGTTCTAAGATCCGCCTGTTCAATTACTCTATCCGACATCTTTTCTCCTCCTGTTTCCGGTTACATCACTTCTTGCAGGAAATAAATTATAAATATTTATGCTTTCCCGATCTGTTTTTGTAACTTATTCATACGCGATGTCTTAATTTAAGCACGCTATTGTTATATTATATCTAATTTTTCTCCAAAAAACAACTATCCCCGACAAATCCTCCATTTTCCCCAATGTCTGAGGATACTCCCAAAGACTATCTTTCATCTGCAAAAAGCAGTTGCATTTGCATTGAATTTCTGTTATAATTTTCTTCGTTACGGGGTATGGCGTAGCTTGGTAGCGCGCACGGCTGGGGGCCGTGAGGTCGCAGGTTCAAATCCTGTTGCCCCGATTGAACATTATAAAATGCTGTAAAACCAGGGATTTCCGATGAATCGGAAATCTTTTTTATTATCCGGAAATGATTATTGTTGATTACTATTGTGATTACTATCTACCCCTTTTTGGAAAGGAAGGCTTCGTATGCAGGATAACCTGTCTCTCTATCATATTTTTTATACGGTTGCCCGTACCGGCAGCATCTCCCACAGCTCCAGAGAACTTTATATCAGCCAGCCGGCCATCAGTAAGGCAATCCAGAAACTGGAACAGAATCTGGACACCCTACTTTTTAAACGGAGTTCCCGGGGTGTAACTCTGACCCCTGACGGCGAACTTCTTTTTGAGAAGGTAAAAGAGGCTCTTTTCCTTCTGGATGAAGGCGAAAATTCCATCCGTCATAATCGATCCCGCGATATCCCAAAGCTGCGTCTGGGAGCCAGTTCCACTCTGACCAGATATGTGCTGCTCTCCCACCTTGAAAATTATATTGCACATTTTCCCCATGTACGCATCACCATTTCCTGCCAGTCCACCTATCAGACACTACATCTTCTGGATGAGGAAAAAATCGATCTGGGGCTCATCGGACGGCCACAGAAGCTTCGCGGATATTATTTTCATCCCCTCTTAAAAATCCGGGATACTTTTGTCTGTACGCGGCAATATCTGGAAAATCAGAAAAAACTCTATCCCGACGAACCACTGATCCAGGCGGCGACTTTTATGATGCTGGATGAGGATAATATCACCCGACAGACTGTGAACGCGCAGCTGAAAGAACATCATGTGGAGCTGAGTCATATCCTGGAAGTAACAACTATGGATCTTCTGATCCAGTTTGCGGAAATTGGTCTTGGAATTGCCTGCGTGATCCGGGATTTTGTAAAAAAAGAACTGGAAGAAGGGACACTGGTAGAAGTACCGGTAGGATTTTCTTTTCCTCCACGTGAGATCGGGTTTGTATGCAGACAGAAAGATGCGAATTTGGATTTGATTGTGCCGTTTTTTGGGGATAGACAAGGGAATTAAGTAAAAAATTCAAATAAATACTATAAAAAACCATCTGATCATAATGACCAGATGGTTTTCTTCATAGTAGCCAGTAACAAAAAAGTTTCATGCCACTTTATTCATGCGCCTATTTTTTGACTCAAACTCCGCTTCGCTTCGTTCGAGTAGCGCAAAATTTATTGCTTTGCAATAAATTTTGCTTAGTTGTTGATAAGCTTATCTTCGCCGTTCCAGCTGTAGAGTTTACGGATCTCCTCGCCGACTTTCTCGGACTGATGCTCAGCAGCTAATTTTCTCATCGCTTTGAAGTGAACCTGTGCACCTGCATCGGACATGTCGAGTAAGAACTCTTTTGCGAATGTACCATCCTGGATATCGGAAAGAATCTTCTTCATCGCTTTCTTTGTATCCTCTGTGATAATCTTCGGTCCTGTGATGTAATCGCCATACTCAGCTGTGTTGGAGATAGAATATCTCATTCCAGCGAATCCAGACTGATAGATCAGGTCAACGATCAGTTTCATCTCATGGATACACTCAAAGTATGCGTTTCTTGGGTCATAACCAGCCTCAACAAGTGTCTCGAAACCAGCCTGCATAAGTGCACAAACACCACCGCAAAGTACAGCCTGCTCACCGAAGAGGTCTGTCTCTGTCTCTACACGGAATGTTGTCTCAAGAAGACCAGCTCTTGCTCCGCCGATACCGAGACCATATGCAAGTGCAAGATCCTGAGCTTTTCCTGTGTAATCCTGCTCTACTGCGATAAGACAAGGTGTTCCTTTTCCAGCCTGATACTCACTTCTTACTGTATGGCCAGGTGCTTTAGGAGCGATCATTGTTACATCAACGTTCTTCGGTGGCTTGATACATCCGAAATGGATATTGAAACCATGAGCAAACATAAGCATATTGCCTTCTTCAAGATTCGGCTCGATAGACTCTTTGTAAAGTTTAGCCTGTAACTCATCATTGATAAGAATCATGATGATATCTGCCTGTTTGGCAGCCTCTGCTGCTGTATATACCTTAAAGCCCTGCTCCTCGGCTCTTTTCCAAGATTTGCTGCCTTCGTACAGACCAATAATGACGTCACATCCGGAATCTTTTAAGTTCAGAGCATGTGCATGTCCCTGGCTTCCGTATCCAATAATTGCAATTTTTTTACCATCCAGTAAACTTAAATTACAATCTTCCTGATAAAAAATCTTATTAGCCATTTTGCTTTCCTCCTCTGATGTTCATCACATCTTCTTCATAAAAATTATTTATCGTTAAGAGAGTGGCTGCTCTCCTAGCAAACATATGTAAAAAATTTACAGGTAACGGACATCGTCGCTGCCTCGTGACAGACCTGTGATTCCTGTTCTTGCAAGCTCAAGGATCTCATAGTCAGCCATCAGCTCCACAAATGCCTTCAGCTTGTTCTGGCTTCCTGTCATCTCCATGATAAGAGAATCCTTACTCACATCCACTACCTTGGCACGGAAGATATCCGCAATGGAAAGTGCTCCCTGTCTCTGTTCCGGCTTCACAGCGACCTTGACGAGCATCAGCTCACGGGCAACGCTGTCATCCTGCTCAAGGATCTTGACATCCTGCACATCCTCCTGCTTCGCCAGCTGCTTGGTGATCTGCTGGAGCATCTGATCATCTCCCTCACAAACAACTGTCATGCGGGAATATCTCTGATCCGCAGTCACACCTGCGGTAATGCTGTCGATATTATATCCACGGCGGCTGAAAAGACCAGCCACACGGCTAAGGACTCCGGAAGTATTATCCACAAGGATGGATAGTATTCTCTTTTCCATAATACACCTGCTTTCAACACTTTTATGTATAGAAAACCGACTTCGTCAGTTAACGCTTTAATCTAATAAACATTTGCTTTGTTATCATTATAACAACTTCGAAAATTTTGTCAATCAAAATTTCCCGTAAAATTCCTTCAAATTAACAAGAAGTGTTTTTATCCTCAGATCAGATATTTTTTCTTAAGCTCTTCGGATGCTTTTGGTGTCAGATAAAGTTTTCTCCGCAGAAATCTCTCGATTCCTCCGTTTTCTTTTTCAATGACATCAAAAACCGTATTGATGTAAGATTCCTTCACCTGATAAAAAGCTTTCAGATCTGCAAGTTTCCGGCTGTTTTCCGGCCTGTCTGCACGGTAAAGCCTCCGCATGTATTTCAGTTCTTCCTCAAGACATGGATTCGACCGCATGTAATCCCTTCGTATTGTTTCCTTTGGCACTCCCAGTGCGAAGAGCAAAAGTGCCGTCCCGACTCCTGTCCTGTCTTCTCCCGTAGTACTGTGAAAAACAACGGCTCCATTTTTTACGTGAAGCAGTACATCCAGAAAGCGCGCATACTGTTTCAGGGAATATTCATCGGTAATAAGACTTCGATACCGTTCCTGTATATATCGTTCTCCTTCCCCGTAACAGGACATCACACGTTCAAAAAAACTGTTTCCGTTACTCTCCTCATCACGGATTGGAATATGGTAATACTCTACACCTGCCATAATGTCATCCGGTTTTTTCTTTACTTCCGCTGCAGAGCGGAAATCAATCACTGTTTTTACGTTATACTCTTCTGAAAGGATTCTGGTATCTGCTATGGATGCGTGATAGATTTCACCACTGCGCAGAAGTTTTCTGGGAAGAATATGCAAACCATCTTCGGTCATCAAAGCGCCAAGATCTCTTGTATTTGGAAGGTTTTGAAGCGGAAGCCTGCTTCCTTTTGGAAAACCCACCGCAAGATCCGGATTCAGTACTTTCAGAAGCCGGAGACAGTCCTGTACTTCCTGCTCTGTCATATCAAATTTATAACGTTTCTGACGCCTGGTTATAATTACCAGGTAATTGATGATCAGCTGTTTTTCGCTGGTTTTATCTGCTCCTTCCCGGCGCATATACGCCCAGAGGATATCTTTACAAGGAAGACTGTTGAGCATCATATGTCTGGTAAATACAAAAAAGCCATCTTCGATCCGTATTTTTCCGTATCTCATTTTTTCTTTCTCCTTCTCGACCCCTGTGCTGCTTTTTCGCAACATTTTTTATCATACCAGAATTTTACAGTTCCGTATACCTTGTTTGACAATTTTCGCAGATTCGATATAATGAATGAAGATATTTTACCTCAGGGAGGCTTTCTTTTATGGACAATCTTATTTTCTGTCTGAACGTTACCGTGCCTATCTTTCTTACTCTGCTCCTTGGATATTTTTTCCGGAGAATCGGACTTTTTGATGAGGCATTTGTCAACCGTATGAACAAATTCGTATTCGTCATCCCGCTGCCAGTTCTTCTGTTTCAGGATATCGCCAAGATCGATATTTACGAAGCATGGGATTCCAAAATGGTGATCTTCTGTTTTCTGATCACCTCAGTCAGTATCATAATTTCCGTACTCCTGTCCCGCCTCCTCCATCCATCCGATATCCGGGGCGAGTTTATCCAGGCATCCTACCGCAGCAGTGCCGCAATCCTTGGCATCGCTGTTATCCAGAATCTTTACGGAAACGCAGGCATGGCACCGCTGATGATCATTGCAAGTGTACCTCTTTATAATGTGATGGCCGTTGTAGTTCTCTCTGTCTTTAAACCGGATCAGGGAAAGCTGGATGGAACTGTTCTGAAGCGTACTTTAAAAGGCATTGTCACCAATCCCATCATTCTCGGTATTGTTGCCGGTACACTCTGGTCTCTTCTTCGCCTTCCCTTTCCGAAGATCCTGGACTCTACCGTAGGCAATCTTGCCAAAACTGCTACTCCTCTTGGTCTCATGGCCATGGGTGGATCTCTTCATTTTGGGAAAGCTTTTTCCAGGCTCAAAGCATCCGTCGCCTGTACCTTTATGAAACTGATCGGTTATGAAGCTCTTTTTCTGCCCCTTGCCATCCGATGCGGTTTTACAAAGGACAAGCTGGTTTCCATTATCATTATGCTGGGATCTGCCAGCACAGTTACCTGTTTTGTCATGGCGAAAAATATGGGACATGAAGGCTCTTTTTCTTCGGGAGTCGTGCTTCTCACTACATTGTTCAGTGCTTTTACCCTGACATTCTGGCTGTTTCTCTGTAAAAGCCTGGGTCTGATCTGAACACCATCATAATACAAAAATGCTGTGGAAAATGTTTTATGTACATCTCCACAGCATTTTTTATTTTCAGATCAGTTTCAGATATCTCAGCCCATCCCGGATTCCATAATGGAACATATCGGACGTAACATAATCTGCCAGTTCTTTGATCTTCGGGGAAGCATTTCCCATGGCAACTTTTGTTGCAGCGTATTCAAACATGGCAAGGTCATTGTTGCTGTCTCCAAAAACAATGGTATCTTCCCACGGAATATCAAACAGGCGGATCACTGCCGCGATTCCCACCGCCTTATTAAATCCTTTTGGCACAAGTTCAATGGTATTTCCCACAAATGAACTGCTGCCCTCATGACGGATGATATCATAATATTCTGACAAAACGGACAATGCAGCCTCTGCATCACACCCTGCAGTCATTTTTGCGCTGATCTTATTGATCCGCATGCAATCCTCATTTCCACGGATCGGTCTCCATTTATCACCCAGAGATTCCGTGATCAGGCTGGCATACCAGTTCACTTCATCGGTATATTCCTCTTTGTCATAGTACATGAAATCCGCACCTTCCATTACCGGAATCAGGCCGTATTTTCTTAAAACCTCCACGGAAAGTTTTGCAATTTCCGGTGTCATCTCTTTGTTAAAAAGTCTCTTCCCGTCTTTTTCAATGGTGGACCCGCAGGCACTGATCATTCCGGTAAAAGGAATCTGCTCCAGATACCAGGAAACAAAGGCGCGGCTTCTTCCTGTACAGAGCCATGCTTCGTGTCCATTATTTACCAGCGCACGGATGGCTTCAATGGCACTGTCCGGCACACCTTTTTTCATATCGCAGACAGTTCCGTCCGCATCAAAAAATACTGCTTTTCTGCTCATTTTCCTGTCCTCCGATGTCATCTGTAAAATACCTTTGCCGCGCGGATCAGGCTTTCCGTATCTTTCACTCCTGCCGTCTCATAAGCGGAATGCATTGCCAGCTGAGGAAGGCCGATATCTACCGTATTCATGGCTGCCTGGGTGTTTGAAATATTTCCCAAAGTAGATCCACCGGCAATATCAGAGCGGTTTACAAATGTCTGATACGGCACATCCGCTTCTCTGCAGAGCTCCTTGAAAATCGCTGTGGAGATCCCATCCGTACAGTATTTCTGGTTCGCATTATATTTGATCACGATTCCACCATTCATCACCGGACGGTTTACAGGATCTGCCTTGTCTGTATAATTCGGATGAAGCGCATGTGCATTATCCGCAGAGATCATAAAGCTCTCCGCAAGGGCCATCAGATAACTTTCCTGATCTCCGCCAAGGGCCAGATTGATCCGGAACAGCACATCCTTAAGAAATGTGGATGCTGCTCCCTGTTTTGTGGTACTCCCCACCTCTTCGTTATCCAGTACACAGTGGACTGCAATATTTTTCTTTTTATCTGCCTGAAGAAAACCTTCCAGCGAAGCGAAAGCACACTGCAGATCATCCAGCCTTGGACTGGAAACAAACTCATTCCGGGAACCCCAGATCGTTCCGGGCATCCGGTTATAAAGAAACAGATCATGTCCCAGAATATCCTCCGGCCGAACCTCCGCCTCTTCTGCCATCATCCGCATGAAATTTCCTTTTTCACCACTGCCACTGTACAGTGGAAGCATATCTTTCTGAACATTGTAATGATAGCCTCCGTTGATATCCCGGTTCATATGGATGGCAAGGCTTGGGATCATGACCAGATCTCTGTCAATATTCACAAGTTTTTCCAGGATTTTTCCGTTCTTGCGGACGATCATCCTGCCTGCAACAGAAAGGGGACGGTCAAACCAGGTAGACAGGATCATTCCTCCGTACCGCTCCACATTCAGTTTCACGTAAGCTCCGTTTACGGACATCTCAGGATTTTCTTTTATTTTAAAAGACGGAGAATCGCTGTGGCTTGCAATGATATGATATCTTCTGCAGTCATTGACAGGAATGGAAAATCCAATGATGGCGGAATGATTTCTCATGACAAAATATTTTCCGCCTTTTTCCAGGTTCCAGCTTTCCTCCTCTTTCAGTTCTGTAAAGCCCTCCTCCAGAAAACGTTTTCTTGCCTCTTCTGCCGCCTGAAAGGCTGTGGGGCTTTTGCTGATAAATTCCAGCAGTTTCTCTGTTGTCTCTTCGTACATAGTATTTCTCCTCTGTCCGGCCCGTATCACCGGTCCGTTTTGCTATTGCCCATTATACGGCAAATTTTTTTTCAGAGCAATACTTTTACCCAAGCGCCTGAAATATCCAGGATACCACAGGAAGTGTCAGGACTGAACATAACGTAGTAACCACAATTCCTCCCATTGCATAATCTCCATCTGATCCGGAGGCATTTGCCATCATTACCACCGACGACATCACAGGCATGGCAGAAGTCAGCGCCATAGTCATCCGGATATCTGCCGGAATAGGGACAAGCCTCAGCAGGATATAAAAAAGCACTGGAAATCCAATCATTTTTATCAATGTGATCCCATAATAATCCGGCTTCTTAACAAAGCTTAACACATCAATGCAGGCAAAAACACCTCCCAGATAGATCATTGCCAGTGGTGTTGCTGTCGCTCCCATCTTCTGAAGTGCCGTATTTAAAACCAGTGGGATCCTGATTCCTGTCAGTACACAGATCATTGCCAGAATAATGGCCACCGTTACAGGATTGATCAGTTTTTTCGGATTAAAAGTTCCGCTTTCTTTTTCTGAGGAAGTCAGTTTTACCCCCAGAGTCCACAACATCAGCTGATCAATAATCGTAAAAACAGCCATATACAGCATTCCTTTTTCCGGATATATGCTGACAACAATAGGAATTCCCATAAATCCCACGTTTCCGAATACAGTCATTGCACGATATAATTGCAGATGTTCTCCATGAAGATGAAATACTTTTCCGGATAAGGTGCCCAGGATCAGCAGACACACATACATCACTACCGCAATTCCGAGGATGGACAATGAGGAAAAAAATGACTTCCGATCCACCCCGTTTACCGTATTGATAAAGATCATCACCGGCAGTGACAGTTTGATCACAACTTTTGAAATGATCTCCAGATTTTCCCGTGTCAGTACTTTTGTGCGGATCAGGATCACGCCTGTGATAATGTAGATCACGAACATTCCGATCTGTTGCAGTAAAACTGTTAATGTGTTCATTTTTTTAGAACCCCTCTCTTAAAAATATGTAGTGTAATCCCTGTTAAAGCAGACATTCACATTCATTTTTGCAATTTACATTCAAAAAAATAATGCACCCGGTTATCATAACCCTGCGATGCATTATTTCCTGTAAGATGTTTTCAAAAACACCCTGCGACTATTTCCTTCATATTATCATATCTGGCATATATTTACAATGCGGTTTCTCCTGATCTGCCATCAGATTTCCGCTTTTTTCCGTACCCACATATACTGTGCGAATTTATCTCCAAGCTTATTCAGGATCATGGTATAGGCTGCCCCGAACACATTGGCCCCGATACGCAACAGCACAGCTGCCGGCATTCCAAACAGTCCTGATGCGATGGACAGCGCTCCAAATGTATTAAATGCCGTCTGCCACGCATAGCCTGCGGAATATCCCACACCGATTCCTCCGATCATTCCGATGTAAGGGTACATGGACTTTGGAAGCACCAGATAAAGCACCACAAACAGCAGGCATCCCACAATGTTGAACATGCCTCTTTTTCCGGCTCTGACTTTACAGTCCTCAGTGAATGGCAGGCACACCGACATGCAGGCAATTCCGGCCCACATTGCTCTTGGAAGTCCAAGAAGTGACATGATCAGCATGGCGCTGGAAACGATCAGTGTCAGCCGCAGGTACCATCTGCCTCTTGCGGAATGCAGGTCAAATTCCCGGAACAGATCCAGAAATGTTCTGCGATACGGACGATTTTTCTGATTCTTATAAAAGATCACCATGCAAAGGAACATTCCCACAAGAAGGCCCTCCACGCGAAGCAGATACGCTTTTCCAGTTACGTCATATCCCATCAGAAGCAGATAACCGAGGACAAATGTGGAATGATTATACATAATTACATTGTGGCATCCCAGGATCATCAGCAAAAGGATACTTACAGCGTTTACAAAAAATGCCGGCACCGGTGAAACCATATTGGACAGTCGCGGTCCTATGATCAAAATACCAAAGATTCCGGCAATGGACAGCAAGCCATGTGTGGTCCGGATCCCGAAATCCGCCTGTCTCAAAACCAGCACTGCCAGAAGTACGGTTACTCCTACAACACTGTTATCATTGCCGGTTATCTTACTGTACAATGTCACAACCGCCACACAAAATGCCATGACAAGATATACTTTAAAATTATAGATCAGAATGTGCCTTCGTTTTTCTTTTTTGTCTGTGGTATTTCGAATCAGCTGTTTTGATCCGGTTGAGCTTAACTGTAGTTCCTGATAAAATGTCATTCTCATCGCTCCTTTTGTAAAACGGACATTCTCATTCCGCTTTATCATATGTTCATAAACGCAATTGTTTTACAACGCATTTAAAGATACAAACAGCCATTATACTTGGTTTATTCAGAAACGTCAAACACTTTTTTCAAATTAACGCAGTTCCGCGATCCTGGTCACTGCCACATAAATTTCCTGAATCTTATACCAGGTTGGATAATCCACCACTCCGGACGTGGGAAGTCCAAATACATTCTGAAATTTTTTCACAGATGCCGCAGTAGCCGGGCCATAAATACCGTCCACAGTTACTGTCGGAATGGCTGGATAGGCCTTTGCTATGGCATTGAGCTGTTCCTGGATCTGCTGTACTTTTTCTCCGGTGACTCCAATAGTCAGGTCATATCCAGGCCAGGATGCGGGAATCCCGGAAACTGCTTCCGCCACATTGATATACATATCGTTTCCATAGAAACTCCGCAGGATCTCAATCGCAGAATATCCCTGGTCTCCCAGCGCCTTGCTTCCCCACTGAGTCATCCATCCCCTATCCCTGCACTGCACCTGACGCCCGTCACAGTACTGGGTCAGGATTGGCTGACGCACATCCGGCCTTGAAAGATAATTTTCAAAAAGTTCGTCTACGATCCGGTCAATACTCTCAAAAATATTCCGGCCATTGATCCATTTGTGGTCGTATGCGGTAGAGGATGTGATGGTATAATCATAGCCTTTGTTCCGGTACCATTCCGTATACACCCGGTTTAATGTAAACGACATGATCGCCAGGACATTTGCGCGTATTGTATCATCCGGCCAGGTAGCGTAGATCTCGCTGCTGGCCACATTTTTGATATAATCTTTGTAACGTACATAATAGTTCTGCGCATTAGTATCTCCTACCGGTCCATCATGGACTACGATATACTCCGGGATCACCACCCGGCTTAAAACAATCTCTCCGGATTCATTTACCGGCTTGATCTCAGCCTCAGGATTTTTGGGCGGATACTCACCAAACAAGGTGTGAGGGCCGATCACAATGCGTTGATAATCCTCTCCTGCGCCTCTCTGTCTCATAAGAGATGCCGGCTGCTGTGCGATCACCTGGGGAAGAACTTCCGTTCCTGCCACTTCTTTTGGTTCAAAACCATCTGCACTGATCTGAACGGTATATTCCGCATAAGGCTGCTCTTCCACCGGCTTCATGCTGTATTCCAGAGGAGGAGCTGCCAGATCCAGCATCGGTGTTTTTCCGGAAGAATCGGTGCGGACTTCCTCGATCACATTATCCGGTACTCCCGTATAAGAAATCCGCACTCTGGCATTTTCCACAGGGCGGTTATTAGCTCCGTCCTGCACCGTCACCTGCAGCCGTCCCTGATCCGGGGTATCCTGCTGCATAGAAAGATAAGAATGATTTTTCATAAACAGAGACTCCTTTTTGTGCCTGAAAACACACTGACTCTCTGCCAGTATATGCACAAAATCGAAAAAATGCCATATATCTTACTGTGCTTCCTCCCAGTAATCTTCCGCATCCTGAATATCATCAAATTCATCTGCATGATCATAGTAAAAATCTTCCGGATCATCGTAGTCCTGCACATCATACATATCTTTTCTGGTATTATTCCTGCTGGTATTTCCACTGTAACTATTTTTTCTGGATGCTGTGGACGGAACAAACTCAACTACACTGCTGACCCGTCCGTTTCTGCAGACTGCCATGAATTTTTTTGTTCCGTTGCTGTTATACCACATATATCTGTACTGAATATCCTGTGTCCTTTTTCCCGGTGTATCCCGCCAGTAATGTTCTGTTCTTTTCTCTTTCGCCCTTCCCAGAAGCGTAATATTTATATATTTTTCTTTCATTCCTTTATATGGCTCATCTTTCTTCCTCATTTTTTCCTCTTCTTCTTTTTCTTTCTGTGCCATATATTTTTCATACTGTACTTCTGTATCTTCTTTAACCCTTTTCATTTCTTCTGCATATTTACCACTGTACTTATCCTCTTTCGGAAAATTCCATATGAGTTTATGCAGCTCCTCAATTCCTTCTTCGTTCTGAACAGCTTTGCAAAACTTTGCATACCGGATAATATATTCTGCATCCTCATAATTTCCCGGAAGTTTTTCAAGTAATTCTATCGCTTCATCATATTCACCTGCATCCATGCATTCTCCCGCTTTTTCATAACATACATTATTCTGTTTTTCCTTAAATTCTGCATTTTTTATCTGGATTGCCTCATCCGCTTTTATGATCAGAAAAGGTACCGCCAGAACAACTGCTATCAAAGCCGCCAGTATTAAAATATTCTTTTTCAAATTCCCATATCTCCTTCTCTTTTGCTCTGATATCTTCATTATATAATAAATATCTGCACAGAAAAAGTGCTGTATCATCTTCTCATAGATCATACAGCACTAAATATTTGCCTTATTTTGTCAGATATCAGAAAATCTTCAAAATATCATTATACATAACCACAACCATCAACGCCATCAGAAGCATCAGTCCCGCAAAATGGATCATGCCTTCTACCTGGCGATTTACCGGTTTTCTCCGAACTGCTTCTACCACCAGAAATACCAGCCTTCCCCCATCCAGTGCCGGAAGAGGAAGCAGGTTCATCACTCCCAGGTTGGCCGAAAGCAGAACTGCCATATTCAGCATGTTCATCCAGATCATCAGTGTTCCTTCGCTCTTGGACTGTTCGTAAGTATCACCGATGGCATCCACAACACCAACCGGGCCGCTTAAGTCTTTCATTCCAAGATGACCGGTCACAAGCTCTTTCAGACTTAAGATCGTAGTGCGGATCATGTATTTTACTTCCACCGCACCGTATTTCAGAACATTGAAACCGGAAGTCTTTTCGCTGTATGTGTTATATCCGAAACCGGAAACCGGTGTCCTGTATTCTCTTGGTGTAATCTCCGCCTCATATTCCAGCCCATTTCGTTCATAAGTGATCGTCACAGGTTCATCAGACAGTGGATGCTCCTCGATATATTTTTCATATGCATTTCCATCCGGGACTTCCACACCGTTGATCTTCGTGATCACATCGCCCGCTTCCAGACCTGCTTCTTCCAGTGGCATTCCCTTGATCAGAGATTCCACTGTCATGGAATTTACATCAGAACGGTTGAAACCAAGGAGATACCGTACATTCACATCCGGCTTATAAGAGATCTCCTGTTCTTTTCCATCACGTTTTACCTTCAGATGGATGGTCTCTCCCTCTTTCAGTTCATTGAGATACGAATACACATAGAGATCTTTTCCCAGGTCAATGTGATATCCCTGGTACTCTGTGATCACATCGCCTTCTTTCAGGCCTGCCTTTTCTGCTGCGGAACCTTCTGTTACCTGCAATACAGTTGCAGGATCATAGCCAATACAGCCCACAATGATCACAGACAGGACAAAGGCCAGCAGAAAATTAAATACCGGGCCAGCGGCAACCACCGCGATCCTGCCCCACGCAGGAGCGGAATTAAAAGTCCCCGGACTGTCATCTTCCGCATCTTCTCCCGCCATGGCACAGGAGCCGCCAAGAGGAAGCAGTTTCACAGAATAGCGGGTGCCACCTTTTACCGTACTTATGATCCTCGGACCCATGCCAAGAGAAAATTCCACCACCTCAATGTGGTTCTTTTTTGCCAGGAGAAAATGTCCCAGTTCATGGATCAGTATCACAACGCTGAAAATAATTACAGCAATCACAAATCTCAATTTACCACCTGCTTTCGATCCACTGGTAAGTATCCTGCTCTACAGAAAGGATCTCATCCAGATCCGGATGCGCGATTTTTTTATGTCTTTCCATAGACTGTGCAATAATCTCATAAATATCCAGAAAGCCAATCTTTTCTTCCAGGAATTTCTTTACTGCAAGCTCATTGGCCGCATTAAAGACAGTCGGCATACTTCCCCCTTCCCGGGATGCCTGGATTGCCATAGGAAGTCCGCGGAATGTGTCCATATCCGGAACCTCAAATGTGATCTCACGGAGTTTCGTGAAATCAAGACGGTCTCCATCCAGATAACGTCTGTGTGGATAGTACAGAGCGTACTGGATCGGGAGTCTCATATCCGGAGTTCCAAGCTGTGCCATGATCGCGCCATCTTTAAATTCCACCATGGAATGAATGATACTCTGCGGCTGCACCACCACCTGGATATGATCCAGATCCATATCAAACAGCCATCTGGCTTCCATAACTTCCAGGCCCTTGTTTACCAGGGTCGCGGAATCTACGGTGATCTTCCGTCCCATTACCCAGTTTGGATGTTTCAGAGTATCTGCAACCGTGACATTTCGAAGCTCTTCTGTAGTACGTCCGCGGAACGGGCCGCCGGATGCCGTGATCAGAAGTTTATGGATCTCTTTGTTTTCTTCTCCGTGGATAGCCTGGAAAATGGCGCTGTGTTCACTATCTACCGGAAGGATGGATACACCATATTCTCTTGCCATTGGCATGATCAGATGACCTGCCGTGACAAGAGTCTCTTTATTGGCCAGGGCAATATCCTTTCCGGCACGGATTCCCTCCATGGTAGGACGGATCCCGATCATTCCCACGATCGCAGTGACCAGGATATCGGATTCCGGCATGGACGCAAGTTCCAGAAGCCCTTCCATTCCGCTGACTACCTTTGTGTCAGTATCCGCAATACGTGTTTTCAGGTCCCGGGCTGCCTTTTCATCCCAGACCGCTGCCAAAATCGGGTGAAATTCCCGGATCTGCTCTTCCAGTTTCTCCACACTTTTTCCCGCACTGACTGCAACAACACGAAGGTCTTCGTTTTTTCTTGCCACATCCAGTGTCTGGGTTCCGATGGAGCCGGTAGAACCTAAGATTGCAATATTTTTCATTTCAATATCTCCTAAATTCCAAGAATGATTTTTGCAAGATAGTAAATAACAGGAGCTGTGATGATCACGCTGTCAAAACGGTCCAGGATTCCTCCATGGCCCGGGATCAGCTTACCATAGTCCTTGATGTTCTGATTTCTCTTGATGGCAGATGCTGCCAGATCACCTACCATGGAGATCAGCGCTCCAACTGCACAGATCAGGGCATACTCTGCCATTTTTCCCTGTGTGGCCGCTGCATAGATCACTCCAAGAAGCGCCGCTCCCACAACACCGCCTACTGCTCCCTCGATAGATTTCTTAGGGCTTAAAACCGGAGCCATCTTATGTTTGCCAATGAGCATTCCCACACAGTAGGCACAGGTATCACAACCCCAGGAGCATAAAAATATCAGCCATACCAGGAATTTTCCATCCGGAAGGTTTCTGGTAAGATAGATAAAGGAAAGCATCACCGCAACATACACCATTCCGAAAAATGCTGCCATCACCTGTTCCGCACGGTATTTCGGATAACCGAATACATAAACAAACAGGATCAGGATCATACTGATGATGATCGCCATTGTTCCATAACTTCCAAAATCAAATCTCATGGCAATATAATAAAGCACTGCTCCAAGATATCCCACAAGTTCCAACACGGTAACGTGCTCATCACTTACCTTCATTACCTTGTAAAGCTCTCTCATTCCGATCAGTGAAACAGCCAGAAGTGTAAAAAACAGGATCCAGCTGCCGGAAATAATAGTTGCCAGGGCAATGATGACAAGGATGATACCGCTTATCAGTCTTGTCTTAAACATGATCTACTCCTCCTTGACACCGCCGTAGCGTCTGTCCCTCTGATTATATTTCTCGATGGCCTTGATCAGCTCTTTTTTATTAAAATCCGGCCATGCAACCGGTGTAAAATAAAACTCCGAATAAGCCAGCTGCCAGAGCAGGAAATTGGAAAGGCGCTGCTCTCCGCTCGTACGGATCATCAGATCCGGATCCGGTACACCGGCAGTGTCCAGATAGCTCTCAATAGTCTCTTCTGTAATGCTGTCCGGCTCGACTTTTCCGTCTTTTACATCCTGTGCCATCTTCTGCATACCACGACGGATCTCATCCCGGCTTCCGTAATTTAATGCCAGCTGAAAATAAATTCCGTCAAAATCTTTGGAATATTCCTCAAGTTCCCGGACACTCTGCTGGATATCCGGTGCAAAAGCAGTAATATCTCCGATGACTTTCATCCGCATATTATTTTTCTTGGAAATCTTGATACATTTCTTAAGGTAACTGCGGAACAGTTTCATCAGTGCCTCCACTTCCTCCCTGGAACGTTTCCAGTTTTCTGTGGAAAAAGCGTAAACGGTAAGGTATTTCACTCCCAGGTCTTTAATATCGTAACAGATATTTTCAAGATTGGCACATCCCTTTACATGTCCATAAGTTCTGGGCATTCCACGTTCTTTTGCCCACCGTCCGTTTCCATCCAGAATGATCGCAATATGATTTGGTACGTTCATAAATCTCCTCCATACAGAAAGAGAGCTTCTTCAAAGAAGCCCTCTTTATCCTCGTATCTCTTACAATTATACAGTCAGAATCTCTTTAGACTTGTTCTCAATCGCCTTGTCAACTTCCTTGATGTACTTATCTGTAAGTTTCTGGATCTGATCCTCAAGCTCTTTGATCTCGTCCTCAGAAACATCCTGTTTTGCAAGTTTTTTAAATGCATCGTTGGCATCACGACGGATATTTCTTACCGCAACCTTGGCACCTTCGCCTTTTTTCTTAACGTCTTTTACCAGCTCTTTACGACGCTCCTCGGTAAGCTCCGGGAAAACAAGACGGATCATTTTTCCATCGTTGTTCGGATTTAATCCCAGATCAGAGCAGAGAATTGCTTTCTCGATAGCTTTGATCATGCTGGATTCCCATGGCTGGATCTGGATCATACGTGCCTCCGGCACAGAAATGTTTGCAACCTGCTGGATCGGAGTCGGTGCTCCATAATAATCTACGGTAAGTTTGTCAAGAATATGCGGGTTTGCACGACCGGCTCTGATCGTTGTCAGCTCACTCTCCAAAGCATTCAGTGTTTTTCCCATTTTTGTTTCGTATACCTGAATTCTCTCATCCATTTCACATATCTCCCTGTATGGTTATTTTTTATTATTCCCTTCCGATTACACAGTTACCTTTGTTCCGGAGAACTTACCGTGTACGGTGTTGACGATGCTGTCTTTTTCATCAAGACCGAATACCAGCATCGGCATCTTCTGCTCCATGCACATGATGGAAGCGGTAAGATCCATAGCTGCCAGTTTCTTGGCAACCACTTCATCAATGGAAATCTCATCATACTTCTTGGCATCCGGATTTACCTTCGGATCGCTGTCATAAATTCCATCAACAGCCTTTGCAAGAAGAATGGCATCTGCACCGATCTCAACGGCACGAAGTACTGTAGCTGTATCTGTAGAAAAATACGGATGACCGGTACCACCTGCAAAGAATACAACTTTCCCTTCTGCGAAGCTTTCTTCTACAGCATCTTTGGAATAAAGAGTGGTAAATGCACCACATACAAACGGGGTAAACACCTCTGTCTTAAGTCCCACATATCTGCAGATGTCAGACACATAGATACAGTTCATGATAGTAGCAAGCATACCGATCTGATCCGCCTTGCTTCTGTCCATAGCTCCGCTGGTACGTCCTCTCCAGAAGTTTCCACCTCCGATCACGATACCAACCTGAAGTCCTTCATCCACGATTGTCTTGATCTGTTTGGCAACCTCTGTAACAGTTGCTTCATCAAAACCTCTCTTCTGCTCTCCTGCAAGAGCCTCTCCGCTTAATTTCAGTAACACTCTTTTCATATGTTTATTCTCCTTTACCATACGCCGGATACAACTTCATTGCCGTCATCGTCAAAAGTTGTGGATACCGTAAACGTATCATAATAATAATAACCTGTCTTACCGGACTCCGGCTCGTCCTCATAATCACTGCCATTTGGGCTGCCGCATGCATTCTCAAGTTCAGACATGGACCGACCGATATAGCCAGCAGCTACCGAAGCCGGATCATCATCACTGGATGGAGTTTCTGTTGGATTCGGAGTATCTGAAGATGAATCCGATCCTGAATCCGATGAAGATGAAGAATCACTGCCGTTACCGGAATCACTGCTGTCTGAATTATCTCCACTGTTATCCGTAGAAGAAGATGTGGAATCTGTACTGCTGGAATCTGTACTATCCGTGCTGTCAGTACTGTCTGTAGAATCCGTGCTGTCGCTGGAATCGCTCTCTTCACTGTCATCTTCAATACCAAGTCTTGCCTTTACATCTTTCAACGTAGAAACCTCCTTGGTGCTTCCACTTGTCAGATATGTAGCATATGGGATTCCATCTTCGCCTTCACCATCCATGCACAGATTCAGCTGTGAAATTGTCAGAAGCGGCAGCTGACGGAAAAAGCAATCATTCTGATCTTCGTCCGAAAATGTCACACGCACATCAAAGCTTGTAACTGCATTACCATCGTCATCTTTCTGGCTCTTTTCCATATAATAAACAGCCTTGTCATTGGAAGCCAGTGTAAACTTACTATTTACAAGATCACTGCCCCATGTCTCATCACTGTCATCTCCGTCATCTCTCGTAGGGCGGACATAAATCGCAGAGATTGTAGAATCTATTTTATTTGTGAACACAATACTTGTGGTTGTCTCGCTCTTGGTTCCCATCACATTCTTGATATTTGCTGTATCGTCTGTAGATGTCTGCATTTCTACCACATCAGACTTCGCTGCTTCTGTCACAGTCGGTGTCACCGTTGCTTCCACTTTCTGCTCAGGTGCCACAGAACTCTTCTTACCGCATCCGGCCGCAAGCATACTTGCCGCAAGAATTCCTGAAAGAATCAAATAACGTTTTTTCATTATATCTCCTCCATATAAAATGGTTCTATTTGCTGTCAGCTTACCTCTTTCTATTATTACAGAGTATCACTTTCTTGTCAACCTGACCGGTTTGAATTTCACAGAATCTTTAGATTTTTCAGACTATGTCAAAAATTAAAACATCTGCGGTCAGAAGCCGTTTTCTCTTCTTTTTTTCCGCATGTCGCGGCGCATTTTTGCAGCTTCATTCCGGGCTTTTTCTGCTTCTGTGGTAATGATCAGTTCAGGTACCTGGATCGGCTTCTGATTTTCATCTACAGCTACCATTACAAAGAATGCCCGGTTTACAGTACGGCGCATACCATCCGGCTGCTCCACATACGTATCGATCTCGACTTCCATGGAGGTTCTTCCAACATCCGTCACATATCCCTTAAGTACTACGATCTCACCCTCATAGATCGCATGCTTGAACTGAAGATTGTCCACCGCGGCAGTTACCACACGATAGGTTTCCGCATGCCGCATGGCCACCACACCGGCAACCTCATCCAGCCACTGCATCAGCGCTCCGCCAAAAAGCCTTCCGCCTCCGTTCAGATGCTGCTGCATGATCAGATGAACCTGTTCTGTCATGGACGCTTCCACCGTTTTTTTACGTCTTTCCTGTACCTCTGCCATTTTTCATTCCCCACTTTTTATCAAACTTTTTTCCAGCAGAAACCGGTCGGTTAATAAAGATTTTTCACTTTAAACTCTCTCTCTGCTTCTCTTCTCTGATCTTTCTTGGCAATATCCTGGCGCTTATCATAAAGCTTTTTACCACGTGCCATGCCGATCTCTATTTTTACCAGACTGTCCTTGAAATAAACCTTCAGAGGTACCAGGGTCAGTCCTTTTTCCTTTAATTTGGCTTCGATCTTATTGATCTCGTAACGGTGCAGAAGCAGTTTCCGCACACGAAGGGGATCTTTGTTAAAAATATTTCCTTTTTCATAAGGAGTGATATGCATTCCATATACATAAACCTCCCCGTTTTCCACCCGGACAAAAGCCTCCTTGATGCTGCATTTGCCGGAACGTAAAGATTTTACCTCGGTTCCCGCCAATGCAATCCCGGCCTCATAGGTGTCCTCGATAAAATAGTCATGAAAAGCCTTTTTATTATTTGCGATCAGTTTCATTCCTGTTTTTTTTGCCATTTCGCGCTCCTTCAGTCTTCTTCGGCCAGAACAAAATCCACGGTTTTCAGCATTTTATCCGCATCTGCCACACGGACACGGACTTTCTGCCCAAGGCGGAAAATCTTTCCTGTCATGTCTCCCCGCAGTTCATATGCATCCTGGTCAAATACATAATAATCATCCCGTAATGTGTTGATATGGATCAGTCCTTCCACAGTATTTGGAAGTTCCACATAAAGGCCCCATCCTGTAACACCGGAGATAATTCCCTCATACTCCTCGCCCAGATGATAGGACATATACTCTGCTTTCTTCAGCTTGTCAGATTCTCTTTCCGCCTCATCTGCACGCCGTTCACACACACTGGACTGGCGTGCCACTTCATCCAGGATCTCCTTGTAATGCTCGGTACGTCCTTCTCTTACCAGTCTGCCTCTCAGGCGGTCATGAATGATCCTGTGGATCTGAAGATCCGGATATCTTCGGATCGGAGAAGTAAAATGGCAGTAATATTTCGCCGCAAGGCCAAAATGTCCGCTGCATTCGGTGGTATATTTCGCCTGTTTCATGGTACGCAGTGTCAGACGGCTGATCTGTGCCTCATTTGGCATTCCCTCGATGCTTTCCAGGATCTCCTGGATCTCACCTGGTGTGATCTCCTGCCCGGATTTCTGTATATTAACTCCTTCATTATGAAGAAGCATCAGAAGACTTTCGATCTTTTCCGGATCCGGATTCTCATGGGTTCTGTATACAAAGGGATAATCTCCGGTACAGTATTCCTGTGCCACGGTTTCATTGGCAAGAAGCATAAAATCCTCAATGATCCTGGTTGCCACATTGGCTTCATATGGCTGTACGTCAATGGCTTTCCCTGCAGCATTAAGTATGATCTTGCTTTCCGGAAAGTCAAAATCAATAGAACCTCTTGTATGACGGCGACTACGTAAGATCCCGGAAAGTTCCTTCATCAGAAAGAACATGGGAATCAGGGATTCATAACGTTTCTTCGCCACATCGTCAGTATCTTCCAGAATATTTTTCACATCGGTGTAGCACATACGCTCATCTACGCGGATCACTGTTTCCGCGATCTTATGGGAAATCACCTTACCTTTTTCATTGACATCCATCAGACAGCTTAAGGTAAGACGATCCTGTCCCTGGTTCAGAGAACAGATTCCATTGGAAAGTCTCTCTGGCAGCATAGGGATCACACGGTCTGCAAGGTAGACAGACGTTCCACGTTTCAGTGCTTCCCGATCAAGGGCACTGCCACCCTGAACATAATTACTGACATCGGCAATGTGTACGCCAAGATGATAAATCCCGTCTTCTTTTGTAAGGGAAATGGCATCGTCCAGATCCTTTGCATCCTCGCCGTCAATGGTAACCGTAACAAGATCCCGAAGATCCAGCCTTCCGTCCATATCTGCTTCCTGCACATGATCCGGGACACGGTCTGCCTGACGGAGTACCTTATCCGGAAATACACTTGGAATGTTAAAACTCTTCACAATAGCAAGGATATCTGTTCCCGGTGAACGTAAATTTCCCAGCACTTCTGTGATCTTTCCTTCCGGCTTCCGGTTTCTGGAACCATAGTCCACGATTTCCGCAACTACCTTATCGCCATCTTTTGCCCCCATGGAATTTTTCCTGGTAATAAAGATATCTTTGGAAAATTTGGGGTTATCACTGATCACAAAGCCGTAATCACGGCTGCTCTGGTATGTTCCAACAATCGAAGGCATTCCCCTCTCCAGAACCTTCAGAACAACGCCTTCCGGACGCTTGCCCTCTTTATGGCCATTCCGTACAAGGATCTGTACCTTATCCTGATGCATGGCACTTCCCGTGTCATTTTCCGGAATAAAAATATCCTGTTCCTGGTCTTCCACTTCCACGAATCCAAAACCCTTGTAATGGCCGATGAACGTTCCTTCCATGATAGTTCCGTCCTTCTCGGAAAAATGACGTTCCTCATTCTCATGTTCCTTACGTTCTCTTCCCTTACGGCCACGCTCCTGCTTCTCTGCCTTCAGAGCATCTTTTTTCTTCCGTCTGTCTCGGCGCTTGCCGGAAACCTTGCTGTATCTTCCTTTATTATCCACTTCCGCCTTTCCCTGGGCACAAAGCTCGTCCAGCACATCAAAAAGCTCTTTTTTCTCACTCTTATCCAGCTGGAGGAGAGATGCTATCTCCCGCAGCCGCATAGGTTTATACAGCGGATCTCCCAGAAGCTCCATTATAAACTTTTTTCTTTTTTCAAAATTTTTCGATCTTTTCACATTTTCTCCTGTTTCTATTTCATTTTTACCCTGTTATCATTCCAGAGGAAGTCTCACCCGTGACCCTGTATCAACGCAAAAACACTCCTGCTGATTAACAAAAGAAGTCTCCATCCGAGGTTCTTCTGCATGCTAACGCAGCAAGAGTGTTCCCAACTTCTGTTCTGCTCCTGGCAGATCAGATAATGTTCAGTACGATTGACAGTACAAAGAAAATAACTCCCATGATAATGGTACCTCTTACGAGACCACCTTCCATGGAACGGCCCTTATTCTTACCCCAGTAAGTATCAGCTACTCCGGCGATAGAGCCAAGACCCTGCTGCTTGCCCTCCTGCATCAGTACGACAACAGTCAGAGCGATACAATCTATTGCATAAATTACAGTCAGAATAATCTTCAAAATGTTCACGCGGTTACACCTCCTAATCAACTAGAGGTTATTTTACCATAGCTAAACCGGGATTTCAACCATTTTCCGTTTATTTTATGCAGGGCTTTTTCTGAGATCTTTTTGCAAAAGGATCGGCATATCTTCCAAGGGTCCCAAGCTGTTCATGGATCCGCAGAAGCTGATTATACTTGGCATTCCGGTCCGAACGGCAGGGCGCACCTGTTTTGATCTGTCCGGCTCCGCAAGCTACCGCCAGATCTGCGATAAAGGAATCCTCGGTCTCGCCGGATCTGTGGGAGATCACCGCGCGATATCCCGCATGCTGGGCCATCTCCACTGCATCCAGGGTTTCCGTGAGGGTTCCGATCTGGTTTACCTTGATAAGAATGGCATTGGCGACTTCAAGTTGGATACCGCAGCGCAGACGTTTGATATTGGTAACAAACAGATCGTCTCCCACAAGCTGGACCTTTTTTCCCAGATGTTCCGTCAGGTATTTCCAGCCTTCCCAGTCATCCTCCCAGAGCCCATCCTCAATGGAAACAATGGGAAATTTTCCCACCAGTTTCTCGTAGTACTCTGTCATCTCCCTGGCATCCCGGTAGATCTTTTCCCCTTTCATGCGGCTCTCCCCCGGGAAAAAGTACACGCCTTTTTCCTCATCATAAAGTTCACTGGAGGCTGCATCGATGGCAATGGTGATCTCTTCACCAGGTTTGTATCCTGCTTTTTCCACTGCATGGACGATCAGGGTCAGCACTTCCTCTGAATCCGGAAGATCCGGGGCAAAGCCTCCTTCATCACCAACTGCTGTGGAAAGTCCTTTTTCCCGGAGAAGGAGCTTTAAGTGCTGGTAAACTTCCGCACACATACGGATACCTTTTTCCAGACACCCTGCCCCGGTTGGCATGATCATAAATTCCTGAAGATCCACGGTGTTGTCCGCATGCTTTCCCCCATTTAAAATATTCATCATCGGCACCGGAAGCTGCATGGTATGACAACCTCCAAGGTACTGATAAAGAGGAAGCCGGAGTGCACCGGCTGCAGCACGGGCCGTTGCCAGGGATACTGCCAGTGTGGCATTGGCTCCTGCACTGCTTTTGTTTTCCGTTCCGTCCGTTTCGATCAGAAGATGATCGATCCATGCCTGGTTCAGGGCATTTTCTCCGATGATGGCATCCGCCAGACGGGTATTGATGTTCTCCACCGCTTTTTTCACACTCTGGCCCAGATATTCCTCACGGTTTCCGTCCCGCAGCTCCACAGCCTCAAATTTCCCCGTGGATGCTCCGGACGGCACCATGGCTCTTCCCGTAAATCCGTTGATCCCTATGATTCCTTCTCCTACTGTTACTTCCGCTTCCACCGTAGGATTCCCCCTGGAATCCAGGACCTGTCTAGCGTGAACTTTTCGAACAGGCAGATAACGTAGCATAAGTTTTCCCTCCTTGAAAATAATAATACTGTTTATGATCTCCTGCGCTTTTTTGTTCTCTTCTTATGTTCATAAGGGTAGCTTGTCCGAAAAGGTTTTGGTCTATACGTATTCTCCGGCGTCAATATTATCTGAATATTTTAGATATTTTATTTTAGTTATTCTTCTCTTTTAATTTATTTTTATTATTTTTCAAATTTAGTGTTGACAATATCGTTTTTATCTGTTATAGTATAACCATCAAATAAAACAAACGGAAAACAAAAAAACAAATCAAAAAGGAGCGTGAACCCACCGAAAACATAACTTACTTCCCATAATCTAAGAAAGAGAGGTACAGTCCACCAGAAGATTTAAAGATTTCCCATCATAATTAAAACAAGGAGGTACGGACCACCGAGAACGTAAATTTTAATTCCGTATAAGTTTTAAATCTAAGAAATGAGAGGTATATTCCATTGGATAATGAAAATTGAAAGAGTCATCGGCAGAAGAAATGAATCGCTGATGACTCTTATTTTTTGCCTATTTTTGTCCTGTCTCTCCTGAATATCCTACTTTTTTACAGTCTGCATGACTACATATTTTTCTCTGGTTGACCATCCCATTTTTATAAAGATCATTCCATCACAAAACTTTTCCGCTAAATGTACATTTATGTTCTCATCCATCATATTTTGCTGAACATAGTCTCATTATCATCTATATTCATATCTTCCTCTGTACGTTCATAAGCATATTAATAACTCCATTTTCTCCGAGGTTACCATGAAACGAAAACATATCTACCGTCTTATCTTTTGCTTTGTCATGGCTTTTGCTTTTGGCAGTCTTGTGGGAAAGATCTCTTCCCATTTTTCTTCCGGATCACGATCCGACCAGAATTTTATGAAAAAAAGCCAGCCCTCTTCTGCCTCTTTGTCCTCTCAGAGTGAAAACTGGGGGCTTGGTTTTCAGGAGAAGGGCACACGGCCTACAGGAAATGCTTCCATAGAGGAACTGAAAAAATACAATGCCTGGTACGCAGATGATACTGATGAGAAAAAAATATATCTCACTTTCGACGCAGGCTATGATAATGGAAACACACCTGCCATTCTGGATGCCTTACATAAACATCACGTACATGCTACATTTTTTGTTGTGGGAACTCTGATCCGGGAAAAACCGGAACTGATCCGGGAAATTGTGGATGCAGGCCATACCGTTGGCAATCACACCATGACCCACCCGGATATGTCCGGCATCTCCACAAAAGAGGCTTTTCAGAAACAGCTGGAAGATGTGGAGGCTCTTTATAAAGAAGCAACTGGAAAAGAAATGACAAAATTTTACCGTCCGCCACAGGGGATCTACAGTACAGAAAACCTCCAGATGGCAAAAGATCTGGGATATCACACGTTTTTCTGGAGCCTGGCTTATGTGGACTGGTATCAGGATAAACAGCCCTCAAAAGAAGAAGCCTTTGAAAAACTTCTGGGGCGGATCCATCCGGGCGCTATTGTACTGCTGCACAGCACTTCCTCTACAAACGCTTCCATCCTGGATGAACTGCTGACGAAATGGGAAGAGATGGGATACACTTTCGGAACGTTGGAAGAACTTGTAGAAGCCGCCTGAAAAAAATCGCACATACCCTGTGCATCCTCAGTACCACAAGCACTGATCTTCCAGCTTCTGGATCTTCCAGATAAACGTATAAAAAATCTGCCCCGGAACTATATTCTCATACGTCCCGGAGCAGATTTTTCTGTGCTATTGATTTAGAAGGTGTTCTTCTTATTTAATTGTCTTATTTACTGAACTGCTTTGAATGCCTCATCAAGATCCTGGATAATATCATCGATATTCTCAGTTCCGATAGAAAGACGGATTGTGTTTGGTTTGATTCCCTGATCAAGAAGCTCTTCCTCTGTGCACTGGCTGTGTGTTGTAGTAGCCGGATGGATAACCAGAGATTTTACATCTGCAACGTTTGCAAGAAGTGAGAACAGCTCAAGGTTGTCGATGAAATCTTTTGCCTTCTGTGCGTCTCCCTTGATCTCGAATGTAAAGATGGAACCACCGCCGTTCGGGAAGTATTTCTTGTAAAGTTCCTGCTGGCTTGGATCTGTGGATACAGACGGATGATGAACTTTCTCTACCTGCGGATGGTTGTTCAGGTACTGTACAACTTTCAGTGCATTCTCAACATGACGCTCTACACGGAGAGACAGTGTCTCAAGTCCCTGAAGGAAGATGAAGGAGCTTACTGGAGAAATTGTTGCTCCTGTGTCACGAAGAAGGATCGCACGGATCTTTGTAACAAATGCAGCCGGTCCGCATGCTTTTGTGAAGCTTACGCCGTGATAGCTTGGATTTGGCTCTGTAAGAGATGCAAATTTACCGGATGCCTCCCAGTCGAACTTACCACTCTCTACGATCACACCACCAATAGTAGTTCCGTGGCCACCGATGAATTTTGTTGCGGAATGAACAACGATATCTGCGCCGTACTCAATCGGTCTTACGAGGTATGGTGTTGCAAATGTATTATCTACAACAAGCGGAATTTTATGTTTGTGAGCGATTTTTGCAAGAGCCTCAATATCTACAACATCAGAATTTGGGTTTCCAAGAGTCTCAATATAAACAGCTTTTGTGTTCTCCTGGATCGCATTCTCCACTTCCTCGAGATTAAATACATCAACAAATGTTGTTGTGATTCCGTATGCCGGAAGCGTATGCTCCAGAAGGTTTGTTGTACCGCCGTAAATATTTTTGGCTGCTACAATGTGATCTCCCTGCTGTGCAAGGTTCTCGATCGTGTATGTGATAGCTGCTGCACCGGATGCTACTGCAAGTGCTGCCGAACCACCCTCAAGTGCTGCGATCCTCTTCTCGAATACGTCCTCTGTCGGGTTTGTAAGACGTCCGTAAATGTTACCGGCATCTGCAAGTCCGAAACGTGCTGCTGCATGATCGCAGTTGCGGAATACATAGGAAGAAGTCTGGTAGATCGGTACTGCTCTTGCATCTGTAACCGGATCCGGCTGTTCCTGTCCTACGTGAAGCTGTAATGTCTCAAATTTGAATTTTCTCTGATCTCTTGTAATTTTGCTCATGTGTTTGTCCTCTTTTCTTTTATTCTTATATTCGGTAAAATAGTAATTTCTTATCTTATAATCATCTGCTTATCAGCGACAACAACACATTCGCTTTTCTTCGATAAACACCTTTGTTGACTTCTGTAAAACCTTCATGATTTCCTCCTGATCATCACGTTGCTCACCTTGTTTTGTGTGCTCCGTTTTTTGATGATGCAATCATATCACCCTTTTCCTAGTATGTCAATGGGGTTTATCTATTTAGGTTCTCACCTTTATTTATGACTGGCTATAGATTTTATTTATAACGCCACCGCCTACAACCTCATCTCCGTCATACATCACTACAGCCTGGCCTTTTGTGATGGCTCTCTGCGGTTCATCAAATTTCACATGAAGGATGCCATCCGGTGTCTGCCATGCAGTGGCAGGCTGCTCTTTGTGACGGTAACGGATCTTGGCAGTCACTCTTTTCGGCTCAGTTAAGCTGTCCACAGAGATCAGATTTACATTGTCTGCCTCCAGTTCACTGCTGAAAAGATCTTCGTTGTCCCCGAGAACTACCGTATTGGTCTTCGGAGAGATCTCACAGACATAAAGACGGCTGGCCGCCGGAATGCCAAGACCACGGCGCTGGCCGATCGTATAATGGATGATTCCCTTATGACGTCCGATATAGTTTCCCTCTTTATCTACAAAATCACCCTCCGGCGTTTTTTTGCCTGTGTACTTCTCAATAAATTTCGCATAATCGCCGTCCGGTACAAAACAGATATCCTGACTGTCATGCTTTCTGGCATTGATAAAGCCATGTTTTTCGGCAATGACACGAACCTGGTCCTTCCGGAGACCTCCAAGCGGAAGCTTTACATGTGCCAGCTGTTCCTGGGTCAGCATATAGAGAACGTATGACTGATCCTTTGTATCGTCCACTGCTTTTTTCAGAAGGTAGCGGTCCCGTTTCTCATCGTACTCCACTCTTGCATAATGTCCGGTTACAATATAATCGTAGCCGATCTCCTGCATACGGTGGAACATTTTATCAAATTTCAGATATCGGTTACAGTCGATACATGGATTAGGGGTGCAGCCGTTTTCGTAGGCATCTACAAACCTGTCCATAACCTCTGTATGGAAATCTGCGGTAAAATTAAACACGTAATAAGGCATATCCATCTGATAGGCTACGCTTCTGGCATCCTCAACATCGTCCAGGGAACAGCAGGTCTTTTCCCTGTGGACACCGATATCTTCGTTGTTGTAAAGTTTCATGGTAGCGCCGATGCACTCGTCACCGGATTCCTTTGTCAAAAGAGCTGCCACGGAGCTGTCTACACCGCCGCTCATTGCTATGATCGCTTTTTTCATTTATATCTTAACCTTTCCTGATGATTGATGATTTCTCAGCTTTGCAGCCTGTATTCTCTTACGGTTACTGCAATTTCGCATTTATTATAATATGGCAGATATCCTTTGTCCACGATTTTTCACCCGGAACCTTTGCTTTGCTTCTTTCCCGCAGGCTCTCTTTGGTATATAATAGAAAATATTTTTCAGAAAAGGATGTGACTATATGAAGCTTTCCCTGTTTTCCACGCTGCGGGGATACCGGAAAGAATACCTTCTCAAAGATATTTTTTCCGGTATCATCATCGCCGCAGTTTCCATTCCTATCTCCATGGGATATGCCCAGATTTCCGGAATTCCGGCGGTATACGGACTGTATGGTTCTGTTCTGCCAATCCTGCTGTTTGCGCTCTTTTCCACTTCAAGGCAGTTTATCTTCGGCGTTGACGCGGCACCTGCTGCCATTGTAGGCGGCGCGCTGTCTACCCTTGGCATTGCCGCGGAATCGGAAGCTGCCATGGATTATGTCCCTGCCATTGCACTTTTTGCAGGCCTGTGGCTGTTTGTGTTCTTCCTGCTCCATGCGGATAAGATCGTAGATTTCATCTCCACACCGGTAATGGGTGGTTTTATCAGCGGTATCGCAGTCACCATCATCCTGATGCAGATCCCGAAACTGATGGGAAGCCCGGCAGGTTCCGGTGAACTTCTGGAGCTGGCAGAACATATCTTCGCTGCCGCAAAAAATATCAGCTGGCTTTCCCTCTGCATGGGACTTGGTGCGCTGATACTGATCCGCATATTCAAAAAACTGGCGCCGAAATTCCCCATGGCCATCGCGATCATGGCCCTGGGTGTTCTCTCCACCGTTGTTTTTCATGTGGATGAAAAGGGCGTTGTGCTTTTGCAGTCTGTAGAACGCGGCCTCCCTTCCCTGGTGATCCCGGATTTCGGAAATGTTGATCTGACCCAGGCAGCAGGCCGCGGCCTTATGGTTGCCGTTGTCATTATGGCGGAAACCCTTCTTGCAGAAAACACTTTCGCCTTTCGCAATGACTATAAACTGAACGACCGACAGGAGATCCTGGCCTGTGCAGCAGGAAACATTGCGGCTGCCGCTGTGGGATGCTGTCCGGTAAACGGCAGTATTTCCCGTACCTCCCTCAATGAACAGTACGGAGGAAAATCTCAGGCAGTTTCCATCACTGCTGGGATCACCATGGCTCTGATCCTTCTTTTTGGCACCGGATTTATCGGATATCTTCCGGTTCCTGTGTTGACAGCCATTGTGATCTCTGCTCTGATGGATGTAGTGGAAACCCATCTGGCTGTACGTCTTTTCAAGGTGAGCCGCACAGAATTTTACATTTTTATGGCTGCCGGTTTCAGCGTGCTCTGTCTTGGAACGATCTACGGCGTTATCATCGGCATCCTGCTCTCTTTCGTAGCTGTGATCCTGAAGGCCACCAACCCGCCGCGCTCCTTCCGTGGTATGATTCCTGGAAGAGACGCTTATTTTGATCTGTCCAAAAACCGTTTCGCCTACCCTATTAAGGGCGTCGTGATCTACCGTTTCAGTGAAAACCTGTTTTTTGCAAATATAAAGATTTTTCAGGAAGATATTGAGAACAGCATCCGAAAAGACACCAGGGTAGTGATCGTAGATGCCAGTGCTATCAACAGCATTGATGTCACAGCAGCAGACCGTCTGGATGCCATCTCCGCAAGCCTGAAAAAACGTGGGATCCGTTTTTACCTCACAGAGCATTCCACCCAGATCAATGACCAGCTGCGTCAGTTCGGCATCGGCCATATGATCAAGGACGGTATGGTCCGCCGTACCATTCTTGCCGCCTTACATGACGCAGGGATCGAAGCTCCTTATGAACTGGATGTTCCAAAGGAGGACGAGGCAAAACTTCTCCGCCGCAGCATCGCCTTTCTCCCGGCAGAAGAAGAAAATACCCTGGAAGAGTTCGCCTGGGCTTTTGGTGATGATGCAGTAAAAGAGATCGAGGAATCTGTCCATCACATTATCGAACAGTTACATCAGATCCCGGATATTGAACGTCTCTCCGAAGAAGGTCTGGAAGAACTTCTGGATAACTGGCATGGCCTGGGGCTTCTGGATGAAGATGAACTTCTCCGAAGGATTGAGTTACATATGGACGAACTGCCGGAAGAGCTGACTTCCGACCGGAGACTGATCCTTCAGCTTCTGGAAAAACGCCGTGGCAAACTAAAAGAAAAAATCCTGGCCGAACACCCGGAAGTTCTGGAACGGCTGGAACAGCGCAGAAAGAAACTGGAAGAACGGCTGGAGAAACAGAATCCGGAAGCCGTTCAGAAGTGGAAACACTGGAAAGAGGAACATCTCAAAGACTGATTTTTGCACACATTCCTTTTGCGGATCCATGATCAGCTTTCATGATTTCCCGCATATTCCTCACAGACATTGATAAATTCCTGCATCACAGCAGAAGGCCTGCGGTCTTTTTTCCAGGCAAGAAGGATCCTAGTCGTAAGCTTCTCTTCTTCGATGATCCGGATGGGAAGATCTGTACAGAGGTCTTCCATGGATCTTGGAAAAACGGCAGTGGCAAGGCCTTCCTGCACCCAGAGCATGGCATCTCTGGGATCGTCGCAGACACAGAAAATATCCGGCTGGAGATTTTTTTCTCCAAAGGCTTTCATCAGAAATTCTTCGTATCGCCGGTAAATAATAAGAGGGCGTCCAGTCAGTTTCTTAAGGCTGATGCCCTCTTTTTTTGTCCTGTTTTCCGGGAATGCCGGGGGAAGGACTGCGATCATGGGTTCTTCCGAAAGCTCCAGATAATTTAATCCCTCCAGCTTGATAGGTGTCCGCACCACAGAGACATCAATGATCCCATCCATAAGATAGTTCAGAAGTGTGAAGGTAATGGCATCCCGCACCTCAAAGTTTACATCGGAATTTTCCCTGGAAAATCTGGAAATATAAGGCATAATGGTGGTTACTGTGGTGGGCGTGATCCCGATACGTAAGACCTGCTTTTTCCCTGCCTTGGATACTTCCAGCTCTGTGGAACGGACATAATTTAAAATATTCTCCGTCCTGTCATAAAGAAGCTTTCCCGCTTCTGTCAGTGTCACCCCTGCCCTGGTCCGCTCAAAAAGCTTCACATTCAGCTCTGCTTCCAGCTGTTTGATCTGGTAGCTTAAGGGCGGCTGGGACATATTCAGTCTTCTTGCAGCTTCATGGATACTTCCCGTTGCCGCAATCTCATGAAAATATTCCAACTGTCTGATCTCCATATCCTTCTCCTTTTAATTGCATATAATAATTTCTGTAATTTCCGCATTCCGTTCCCGGATGATCCACATCAAACACGCTCTGTCTCTGTTCAAACAAACGGATATCTGCAATCTGCATACTAATGATTTTTTCATTTTTGCAGATACTATCATTATCTTCCCATAAACTCACGTTTTCTTCAATACAAATTTTATATTATAATACATCAAAAACAATATTATACGTATCATCCCTAAGGGAGTATAATAACAGAGGTTTATTGTAATAAAAAGGAAATGGAGGAAAGAAAAAGAAATGCGAACACTCGCAAAATATCTTCGAAACTACAAAAAAGAAAGCATTCTGGCTCCTTTTTTCAAGTTTCTGGAAGTTGTGTTTGACCTGCTGGTGCCTATCGTCATCGCCCAGATCATTGATGTGGGTATTGCCCATAACGATCACGGCTACATCGTACAGAAATTCTTTATCCTGATACTGATGGCAGCCGCAGGACTGGCAGTCAGCATCACAGCCCAGTTTTTTGCAGCAAAAGCCAGCGTAGGTTTTGCCACAGAAGTACGTCAGGCAGTTTTTGACCATATCCAGAAGCTTTCCTATACAGAGCTGGATACCCTTGGAACCGATACCCTGATCACCCGTCTGACCGATGACGTAAACCAGGTACAGAATGGTGTAAATATGGGCCTTCGTCTTCTTCTTCGAAGCCCGTTTATTGTTTTCGGTGCCATGGTGATGGCCTTTACTATCAACGTGCGCTGTGCGCTGATCTTCGTAGTTGCCATCCCGATCCTGTTCCTGGTTGTCTTTGTGATCATGTTCTTAAGTATCCCTCTTTTCAAAAAAGTACAGGGACGCCTGGATACTGTCACACGCCTTACCAGAGAAAACCTGACCGGTGTCCGTGTGATCCGTGCATTCTGCCGGGAAGATCACGCAGTTGCGGAGTTTGACGAAAGTAACCTTGCTCTCACAAAGCTGAATGAGTTTGTAGGAAAAATCTCCGCACTTTTAAATCCGGCCACCTATGTACTGATCAATATCGCAACCGTGATCCTGATCCAGACTGCAGGCGTACAGGTCAATCTTGGAAACATGCAACAGGGTGAAGTCGTTGCCCTTTACAACTACATGGCACAGATGATCGTGGAGCTGATCAAACTTGCTTCCCTGATCATCACCCTGAACAAATCCATGGCCTGTGCAGACCGTGTTGCCGGAATCCTGAAAGTAGATTCCACCATGACTTACCCGGAGAAAACTTCCGCACCGGCAGCTGCAAAGAACGACTGTGCCGTTGCTTTTGACCATGTGACCTTCTCCTATGCAGGAACCGGCGCACCCAGCCTTTCGGACATCACTTTTTCCGCAAAAAAAGGCTCTACCATTGGAATCATCGGCGGTACCGGAAGCGGTAAGTCCACCCTTGTGGATCTGATCGCACGTTTCTATGACGCAAGTTCCGGAACCGTTACCCTGGACGGCCAGAATGTACAGACCTATTCTCAGAATGAGCTCCGGGAAAAAATCGGCGTGGTTCCTCAGAAGGCAGCACTTTTTCAGGGAACCATCCGCGAGAACTTAAGCTGGGGACGGGAAGACGCCACAGATGAGGAAATGTGGGAGGCTCTTACCACTGCCCAGGCCCGTGAGATCGTGGAGAAAAAAGATGGCCAGCTGGATTTTAAGCTGGAACAGAACGGCCGGAACCTTTCCGGTGGCCAGCGCCAGAGACTTACCATTGCCCGCGCCCTTGTGAAAAAGCCGGAGATCCTGATCCTGGACGACAGTGCCAGTGCTCTTGACTTTGCCACAGATGCGGCACTTCGGAAATCTCTCCACCAGCTTGGCGGAAACACCACCACTTTCCTGGTATCCCAGAGAGCAGCCAGTATCCGTCAGGCCGATCTGATCCTGGTACTGGACGACGGCCAGCTCGCCGGAAAAGGAACCCACCAGGAGCTTGTTTCCACCTGTGAAACTTACCGTGAGATCTTTTTCTCACAGTTCCCGGAAGAACGGATCAAATATGAAAAAGCAACCGGAAAGGAGGTCCTGGCATGAGTAAAACATACAAAAAATCCCAGAACAAAAACAGCATGGCAACCTTCTTCAAGGTGCTCCGCTTTATCGGAAAATACCGTTTCCTTCTTGTCTTAAGTGTAATCCTTGCCGCAGTTACCGTAATTTTGCAGCTGTATGTTCCCGTACTTTTCGGCTATGCCATTGATGAGGTGGTTGCTGACCATGAAGTTGATTTTGGCAGAATGGGATTCTATCTTTCCCGTATTCTTGTCATGATCGTGCTTTCCGGTATTGCCACCTGGGTCATGAGCATTATCAATAACCGCATGACCTACCGCACAGTACAGGATATCCGTGCGAAATCCATCCGCCATATCCAGAAACTTCCGCTGTCCTACCTGGACGGACACAGCACCGGTGATATCATCAGCCGTGTCATTGCGGATACAGATATTCTTTCCGATGGTATGCTCCTTGGATTTACACAGCTGTTTTCCGGTATCATCACCATCATCGGAACTTTGATCTTCATGTTTTCCAAAAACGTGTGGATCACACTGATGGTCATTGCCCTGACACCGGTGAGCTTTTTTGTGGCAAAATTCATCTCCTCCCATTCCTTCCAGATGTTCCGTGCACAGAGTGATGCCCGTGGACGTCAGACTGCACTGATCGAGGAAATGATCGGAAATCAGAAAGTGGTTCAGGCATTTGGCTATGAGAACCGTTCTTCGGAGCGTTTCGCTTCGATCAACGAGGAGCTTCGAAATGCCAGCCAGAAAGCTGTTTTTTACAGCAGTCTCACCAACCCGTCCACACGATGTGTCAACAACATCATCTATGCAGGTGTAGCTCTTGTAGGTGCATTCCTGATCCCGGGCGGTCATCTGACAGTAGGTGGGCTTTCCGTCCTGTTGGCCTATGCTAACCAGTACATGAAACCATTTAATGATATCAGCTCTGTGATTACAGAGCTTCAGAACGCTCTGGCCTGCGCTACCAGGATCTTTGACCTTCTGGAAGAAGAACCGGAAAGCCCGGACCCGTCCGGAACTCTTGATGATGTAAAAGGTGCCGTAGATATCCAGAATGTTTCTTTCCGCTACGAAGAGGACAAACCTCTCATTGAAGGATTTAACCTTCACACAGAGCCTGGCCGACGAATCGCCATCGTAGGTCCCACCGGCTGTGGTAAGACAACTTTTATCAACCTGCTAATGCGTTTCTACGACGTCACCGGCGGAAGTATCTCCGTAGACGGAAAACCGATCACCGAAGTTTCCAGACATACCCTCCGCGGAAGCTATGGCATGGTTCTCCAGGATACCTGGATCAAACATGGAACTGTCCGCGACAACATCTGTATCGGAAAACCGGATGCTTCGGATGAGGAAGTGATCCAGGCAGCAAAAATGTCCCACAGCTGGGAATTTATCCGCCGTCTTCCAAATGGCCTGGATACCATTCTCTATGAAGACAGCTTAAGCCAGGGACAGAAACAGCTTCTCTGTATCACCCGTGTCATGTTGTGCCTGCCACCGATGCTGATCCTTGACGAGGCAACCTCCAGCATTGATACCCGTACTGAAATACTGATCCAGGAAGCCTTCGACCGGATGATGCAGGGCAGAACAAGCTTCATTGTTGCCCACCGTCTCTCTACTATCCGTAATGCGGATGAGATCCTTGTCATGAAAGACGGAAGCATCATTGAGCAGGGAAATCATGAGGAACTTATGGCAAAAGGCGGATTCTATCAGAATCTTTATAACAGCCAGTTTGTGAAAGTTTCTGAATAAAATATCGAATTTATAAAATTCAAAAATCTCCGGATCACAGTTTTTCTGTGCCGGAGATTTTTTTATACCATTTTGTTCTATTTATATTTTGACCGGAGAAGCCACTTCTGATCGATCACTTTCAATTCTTCTCCAAACCGGATATGAAGCCTTACTGAGCCTGGAAGCTGCTCCACATGTTCAATGTTTCCGGTTCCGAATTTCGGATGGCTCACATCTTCTCCGATCTCGTAGCGCACAATGCTGTTCCGGGTATTTTCATGCTGCTGTTTTCTCCGGTAAGTATCCCGTACTGTTACTGTCCGGTCATGGATCGGGCTTCGGAGTTTTTTCTCATAGTCATGTTTCATCAGGGCTTCCCCTGCCTTATAATATGGCGTTGGCGCCGCGCCGGTCAGGGAACAGCAGTATTTCCAGGCACTTCCGTGGGTTCCGTGCTGCCACTGATACTCTGTGGGAATGTGAAAATTATGCTGCATATAATGGGCATATTCATGTTTGTAAAGATCCAGCCTGTCCTCTTTTTTCAGAGGATTTTTTACCGCATAGCCGATAAAAAGCAGGGAAAAATGAAAATGCTCTTTTTCGTGGTAACTGCCTCTTGTATAGGATCCCAGAAGATCTGGCTCCATACCAAAGGTAATGGGAATCTTCGCTCCATTGAGATGAAATTTTTTATCAAATTCCGCATAAAGGCTGCGGATCTGGGCTGTAAGTATGGGAATTTCTTTTTGCAGAGCCTGTGCAAGTGTCTGGTCGATCATTATTTACAACTCCTAATCTCCATATTTATACAATATTACTACAGAATAACAGACATTCTCTGGATTATCTGTTGTAGATAAATGAACGCCTGCCTATGTTTAAAAATACAAACTCTAGTAATATAGCACTTTCTCCCGGAATTGTAAACATCTCCTGAACACCATTTTGCCGGCAGTCGTTAAGAACTGCCGGCAATACCCCTTATTTTATCTCAGGCATAAATCTGCCTTACGCCAGTTTCCAGCTGGCTGCCTCTTCTCTTGCATGAATAAAATCTGCATAAAGGCCGCTCTGGGCGGAAAGTTCCTCGTGGGTTCCTCTCTGGGTGATCTTTCCTCCGTTTAATACCAGGATCTGGTCCGCATTTCGGACTGTTTTCAGTCTGTGGGCGATCATGATAATGGTCTTGTTATGAATCAGCACATCGATTGCCTTCTGCAGTTCCGCTTCATTTTCCGGGTCCACACTTGCAGTTGCCTCATCCAGGATAATGATCGGCGCGTTTTTCAGCATGGCTCTTGCAATGGAAATCCGCTGTTTTTCGCCGCCGGAAAGAGTTCCACCACCTTCTCCGAGAACCGTATCATAACCCTCCGGAAGGGACATGATAAAATCGTGACAGCAGGCAGCTTTTGCGGCTTCCACCACTTCCTCATGGGTGGCATCCTGTTTTCCGAAGCGGATGTTATTTTCGATGGTGTCATTAAAAAGATATACATCCTGGAATACCATGGAAATATTTTTCATCAGGCTGTCCAGCTTGTATTCCTTTACATTGTGGCCGCCTACCAGGATCTCTCCGCCCTGTACATCCCAGAATCTGGCGATCAGATTGCAGAGCGTAGTTTTTCCGCCGCCGGAAGGTCCTACTACCGCAGTGGTGCTTCCTGCCGGGATCTGGATGGAAACGCCATCCAGGATCTTACGGTCACCATAAGAGAAACTTACGTTTTTAAATTCCACAGATGCATCTTCCGGACGGATTTCACTGCCGTCGGTATCCATCGTCGGTGTGTCATCAATAGAATTTGCTTTCCGCATGGATTCCCCAAGCATCTGCAGATTGTCGGACATATTTCCTGCATTTTCCAGCTCCTGATATACCATAAAGGAAGCGATCAGCATCAGGATACATCTGGAAAGATCCAGGCTTCCACTGTAATAAAATACAAGACTTGCCACTGCCAGCGCCGCGCCAAATACCTTTGCAGTTACCTGTCGGATACCGATCCACGGTGTCACAGATCTTGTCAGAGCCAGCGCTTTTTTGCAGCTGTCATCCACTGCCCTGGCTGCTGCCTGATCGTTATCTTTTTCCAGACCATAGGATTTTACCACGCTCATGCCCTGCACATATTCCAGAACAGATTTTACCAGTCCTTCCTGCGCCTGCTGTCTTCCAGGGCCTGTTTTTGCGGTTGCTGCCGTGGAGCATTCTGTTACTGCAAGGTAAACCAGAATACCAATAATAGCGATCACTCCAAGACGCACATCGATCACAAACAGCGCCAGACAGAAAGCCAGAGTATTTAAAAATCCTCCGATCACAATGACCAGACATCTGGACGCATTGTTTTCCACATCCGAAAGTGTAGTAGTAACAACTGCTGTGATATTTCCGAGGCTGTTGTCATTAAAAAATCCCATTGGGATATAGCGCAGACGGTCTCCGATATGGACTCTTTTCTCTGCTGCCATAAAATATCCGGTTTCTGTCTCCGCATTGGTCGCATAGTAAAAGCAGGCCTGCCTTCCCAGCATGGAGATCAGCATTACTGCAAATACCGGAAGAATATGTGCTTCTTTCCCACCTACGATGATATCCAGCGTCATCATCAGCGCCAGAAACTGCAGTGCTCCAAAGACCGCTCCGATAAAGGAAACGATCATGGCTTTTGTAAAAAGTTTTTTCTTTTTGCCTGAAAAGGCGATGATTTCTTTTAATATCCGGATCATTTCTCTTTCCCCCTTATGCCACGTCGCGGACACCCAGATAGGAATTCCACATCTTGCTGTACAGCGGGCAGTTTTCTTTCAACTGCTCATGGGTTCCCTGTGCCTCAATATGACCATCCTGAACCACTACAATGTTGTCCGCATCGGTGATGGTTCCCAGACGGTGCGCGATCACGATCAGTGTCTTCCCTTTTGTCAGTGCGGAGATGGCCTTCTGGATCATGGCCTCATTTTCCGGGTCAATGCTTGCGGTGGCCTCATCCAGGATCACGATCTTCGCGTTTTTCAGCATGGCTCTTGCAATGGAGATCCGCTGCTTCTCTCCTCCGGAAAGATGTCCGCCGCCTTCGCCGCAGATGGTATCATATCCTTTATCCAGCTTCCGGATAAAACCGTCACATCCGGCAGCTTTTGCCACTGCCTCCACTTCCGCATCTGTGGCATTTAATTTTCCCATACGGATATTGTCACGGATGGTACGGTCAAACAGGTAATTATCCTGGGAAACATAGGCGATCTCCTGATTCAGCTGATCCAGAGGGATCTCTTTGATATCTTTTCCCCCAAGGGTAATGTTTCCTTCGGTTACATCCCAGAAACCTGCGATCAGTTTTGCAATGGTGGATTTTCCGGAACCGGATGGTCCGACCAGTGCGGTAACTGTTCCCGGGTTGATGGTAAGGTTTACGCCTTTCAGCACTTTTTCATCCTGGTTACCATAGCTGAAGGATACCTGTTTCAGACAGATCTTCTCATCAGAAAGAGAAGTTTTTCCCTCCGGACGGTTCAGTTCCGGGCTGTCCAGGATACCGTTGATTTCTTTTACGTTGGCACCCACAATGGCAAGCTCATCCACAAAGGACAAAGCCGCCAGAAACGGGCCCGCAAATCCCATGGAAAGGACAATAATGGTGAAAAAATCCGAAGCGGAAAGGCTGCCGTGAGACCACAGAAGAAGTCCTACAGGCAGCACGGTGATCAGGACGGACGGCGTCCAGGTCTGCATGGTGGACATATATTTCTGGTTGTCATGCATCCAGTCCACATAGTACTGTGCGTTCTCTTCCACTGCTCCGGAATATTTTTTATAAGATCCGGCGGACTGGCTGAAAGCCTTTACTACCTGGATCCCGCCTACATACTCGATGATGGCATTTGCCATACGTTTTCCTACTGCAACTGCGCCTTCCCAGCGGACTGCATAGGTTTTTCCGCTCTGGCTCATGATGGCCATACCGATCACAGTTGTGACAAGGGAAGCAAATCCCATTCTCCAGTCCAGTGCAAAAATATATACTGCAATGGCAACCGGTACCAGAAGGTTGGCTGTCATCTCCGGGATCAGATGGGCCAGCGTGGGCTCCATCCCTTCCACACGGTCTACGATGGTTGTCTTATACTGTCCGGATGGAGTATCCAGAATGGTTCCCATTGGCACTCTGGAAAGCTTGGCCAGCATTTTTTTACGGATATCCCGCAGAGTATAGTAGGTTGCTGTATGGGACATGGACGTGGACCATGCAGAACCCACAGACTTCACCAGATAACCGATCAGAAGAAGACCGCACCATGGCAGGCACTGGCTGAAATCTCCATTTTCCAGAAGAATGCGTATCATCGCCGCAATACTGAAATACGCAGCCATGGTTCCTGCCACACCAAGTACAGCCAGAACTACTGAACCATAAAATTTACTGTGATATTTTTCTGCCCATCCCCATACGACGGATATTGGAGATGGTTCTTTCTTTTTTTCCATATGTATCAACTCCTTTTTGCAGATATCAGATAATTAAACTGACTTCCACTACACTCTTCTGCTTTGTCACGATCCGCTGATTCCCAGTAACCGGAACCATCCGGCAGAATAAAATTCCCGCAGGCTGTTCATATAGGAAATGGCTTTTTCCCTGGGCATATCGTGACGTACCGTTTCAAACATGCCGTTAAACATGCTGCTCGCCACCATATGGATCAGATTCTCATCCAGTTCTTCCGGCTGATAACCCGCCTCTTTCATTTTTTCCATAAGGACAATGCTGGAATTAACCTCGATCTCTGTGAGTACGTCCAGATAATGTTCATAACGGGTTCCTGCAGAACAGCATACGATCAGTTTAAATGCATCAAAATGATCATAAATATATTCCACCATCCAGGAATGACCTTCATCAGACACCTCCGGAAGTGTCTGCACCTGGTCCTTCACCGGCTGATCTGCAAAGTTTCTCTGGATCGCCCGGTATCTCTCTTCCAGCACTCTGGCCGGTTCTTCCACCAGTACATCAAACAGAGATTCCTTGTCTGTATAATAGCGGTACAGTGCTCCTGTGGTTACAGACAGTCTGGATGCGATCCCACGCATGGAAGCTCCCTGAAATCCTTTTTCCAGAAATTCCTGCTTTCCTGCTTCCAGAAGATCTGCTGCCAGTTTCTCATTTACAGGTCTCATATGATTGTCTCCTTTATTCAATAACGCCGTTATTTAATAACAATGTTATTTTAAGATAACTTTCTTTGTTTGTCAATTGGTTAAGTTAAATAAAACTATCTTTTTTCAAAAATTTCCAAATTTACGAATGGCATGCAAAAAGCAGCTGCTCTCTGCACAGAAATCAATTCTGTACAAAAAACAACTGCTTCATAAATTTACTATATCTTTCTGTTCCATCATTAGCGTAGCATAATTCTCTACGCATCCGAAACCTAATGTCACTGTTGTATTTAACATCTGGCTTTTTTTACAGACTTTTCGTCAAGCGGATATTCGCAATCCGCTTCGCTACGTAGCTCTACACCAAATAACTGCTCCGCAGTTTATCAGGAGGAGCTTGCACTCCTCCTGATACAAGCAAGTCCCCACCCACTGCTTATTGCTTTTCGCAACCCCGCAGGGGACTTACTTGATTTGGTTAAACATCCAGCTCTTTTCTTACATCCGGGAACATTTCCACACATCGTTTCAGGATTCCCTGCATGTAAGCAATGGCAATTCCATAATTGGTAATGGGGATTTCCTGGTCCAGCGCACATTTCTGACGGTAGCGCATTTCCCTCTCATTGAGCATACATCCACCACAGTGCACGATCAAGTTGTACTTCGTCACATCTTCCGGGAAATCTCTTCCTGAAGAATACTCAAATTCCAGATCTTTCCCCGTATAATTTCGGATCCAACGTGGAAGCTTGACTGTTCCGATATCATCACACTGCCTGTGATGGGTACAACCTTCCGAAATCAGGATTTTATCTCCGTCTTTCAGTCGGTCAATGGCTGCTGCCCCGGCTGCCGCTGTTTTCAGATTTCCTTTAAATCTGGCAAACAGAATTGAAAATGAAGTGAGCCAGATATCCTTCGGTGTTTCTTTGCTGACCTTTGCAAAAACCTGACTGTCTGTGATCACAAGCTTTGGCTTCTTACCCAGAGTTTCCAGAGTATTGGAAAGCTCATTCTCTTTGATCACAATGGCTGCTGCTCCAGCCTCCAGCACATCCCGGATTGTCTGCTGCTGTGGAAGGATCAGGCGGCCTTTTGGTGCGGCTTTATCGATCGGTACTACAAGAACCGCAAAGTCTGACGGCTCCAGGAGATCTCCTACCAGACGTAATTTCAGATCATCGGTTACTGCAAGAGATGCGATCTTTTCTTTCAGTTCATAGATGTTCTGACCTGTTGCCGCACTGGCGTAAATGAAGGGTTCCTGATTCCGATCCGGAAAATCCGCATTTATTTTCTGATTTTCCGAAAGAAGGTCGGATTTATTGTATACAACCAGGTACGGAATTTCCTTTTCTTTAAAAATGTGGATCAGCTCCTCATCCACATTGGTTTTTCCAAGGGTAGCATCCACAACAAGAACTGCCACATCCACACGGTTCAGTACCTGTTTTGCCTTTCGGACTCGAAGTTCTCCAAGATGTCCTTCATCATCAATACCCGGCGTATCAATAATTACAACCGGTCCCATTGGAAGCAGCTCCATGGCCTTGCTCACCGGATCCGTGGTAGTTCCTTTAACATCGGAAACCACAGCAAGTTCCTGACCTGTCACTTTATTTACAATACTGGATTTTCCTGCATTTCTTCTGCCAAAAAAACCGATATGTACACGATCTGCTGACGGTGTTTCATTCATTCCCATAATTTTTCCTCTTTTCTTTCAGCATCAGACAGGTCCTCATCCATTCCTGTTCTCATCCACCTGTTTCATATTTCATAAGATCATTCGACCTTTGCTCCCAGCATTATCTGTTGATATGCAAAAGCTTACGCCTCTGTTCCTGCCCCCTGCTTATTGCTTTTCGCAATTGAAGCAGGGGACTTACTTGATTTGGTTAAACGATCTCAGAATAATCAATTTTTCTGTCTTTAAAATAATATTCTTTATCCCGCTCATTCACTTCTCTCAGCACCCTGCATGGATTACCGACTGCAACCACATTGGAAGGCAGATCCTTCGTTACTATACTTCCGGCCCCAACTACAACATTATCACCAATGGTAACTCCCGGTAACACAACAACTCCAGATCCCAGCCAGCAGTTCTTACCGATATGAACTTCCATATTATACTGATATCCTTTTTCACGAAGCTCCGGTAAGATCGGGTGCCCCGCAGTTGCGATGGTCACATTTGGACCGATCATGGTATAATCGCCAACATAAATATGACCGTCATCTACCAGTGTCAGGTTAAAGTTGGCATAGACATTTTTTCCAAAATGGACATATGCACCTGCCATATTGGCGTGAAGCGGTGGCTCGATATAACAATCTTCACCAACCTCCGCAAACATCTCTTTCAGCATTTCTTTTCTTTTATCCAGCTGTGTAGGGCGTGTCATATTGAAATCATAAAGCCTGTCCAGTTTCCTGATCTAATCCTGAAAGATTTCATCGTCATTAGGGAGATATAATTCTCCTGTATGCATTTTTTCTCTCATTGGGCGCATGGCAGCTCCTCCTTTTTGTATGTTTTTTACAAAAAATAATATATGGATTATGTTATCATATCGTATATTTACATACAAGCATGAAATTTCTGAATAATCCGAAGTTTTTTCGTGAATCTGTTATGTTCATATATGATCTGTAGCTTCATCTGCTGTTTCTTTTATAACAAAAAGTAATGATCAGGACGGGATTTTCCAGGCATGTCAAGCGGATATTCGCAATCCGCTTCGCTACGTGGCTCTACACCAAATAACTGCTCCGCAGTTTATCAGGAGGAGCTTGCACTCCTCCTGATACAAGCAAGTCCCCACCCACTGCTTATTGCTTTTCGCAACCCCGCAGGGGACTTACTTGATTTGGTTAAAGAGTTTGGAATATTATAAAAAAAGTCTCTTCCAGAAGGCAGGTTTTTCAATCCTTTCTTCTTAAAGAGACTTTTTTGTTTCCATAAATATTATTTATTTCAATGCAGCTCCAGCTTTAAAAGCATCGCCCACCTTTTCGCCAAGACGGATATATGCGTTGTTAAACGGATCAAACGTGATCGGTGCAGCTTTTGCTACATCTACATTTCCGTTTTTGTCCAGAACACGTTCGTCCACGCTGACATTTACGATCTCACCAACCAGACGGCAGGTTTCTTTGTCGTAGCTTTTCAGTTTACATTCTACACAGATGGGAAGCTCTTTGATGATGGGGGCATCTACTTTTTCGGACTTTTCTGCTGTAAATCCGGCTTTTGCAAATTTATCCGGCTCTTTGTTTCCGGAAACAATTCCCACATAATCGCAGGCTGTCATATGATCCACATCCGCCATGCTTACTGTGAAAGCGCCTTTTTTCAGAATATTTTCGGTTGTTTTGTGACTCTCACTGACACAGATGGAAATTTCCTTATCATCACTGATTCCGCCCCAGGCAGCATTCATAACGTCCGGTTTGCCATCCTCGCCATATGTGGCGATCATTAATACTGGCTGTGGATAGGTATAAGGTTTTGCACCAAAATCTTTTCTCATGACTGTTTCTCTCCTTTATATTCGTTATTGTTGTTATTTTTTATGAATTCCCGCACAAGCTGCAGGCCTCCTAATGGAACACAGAATTTATCTCTGTGCTGTCTGCACTGCTGATACGTTTCTTCCAGATCAAACCACTGTACCTCTTCTACTTCTTCTTTCTGAAGTGTAAGACGATCGATCTCTACCGGATGATCGTAGATATAAACAAAGGCAATCTCTTCATCCCGGAACATTTTTCCATGAAATTCTTTGGCAAAAGATATCGGGAATTTTCCTGCAAACTGCAGATCTTCTGGCACTGCATGTATCCCCAGTTCTTCCTTTAGTTCCCGCAATGCTGATTCCAACGGTTCATCCCCTGCCTGTATGTGGCCTGCAGATGAAGTATCAAATTTTCCTGGAAAAGAATCCTTGTTTCTGGATCTTTTTTGAAGAAGGATCTCTGTTCTTCCATTTTTCCGGCGGATGATCCAGATATGCGCAGTGCGATGGCGGATTCCCTCTGCATGGGCAATGCTCCGTTCTACGGTCTTTCCGGTGGGATTTCCGTTTTCATCTATGATATCAAATATTTCCATTCTTATCTGTCTGCTTCTTTCTCTTATAATTATTCTTAAGTGAATCAGATGATTTTTTATCTGATTACCAAAATGTCTGGGAACTGACAAAATTTACTATAGTATATATTTTAACATGATTTGAAAACAGTTTCCAGTCTGTTGTCGGAAAACCGGCATCTGTATTGCCTGTTTTTCTTTTCTTTGCTATGATATTTCTAACCACAATAATTATTTGACGGGAGGTTGATTTTATGTATTGTATTTCTTTTAATGATATCATTGAACTAAATGGACTACTTAAAGATCAGGGACTTCATTTTCGCATTCATCTTCGTGATGCTTGTGGAAAACAATCCTGTTGGATCGAACCGCTTGGGAATTGTGCATGTGAAGGACATTTTGATGAAATGTATCAGGTTCTGGAGAATTTTTTTGCAGGAAAAAGAGCCTCGATCGAGTATGATGAGAGTAAACTGAATTTCTGGATTTTGTCTGCAGATTGAGGATTCGCCATCCCGCAGGAGACTTGCCCGATTCAGTTAAAACAGATATTATGTGAAAATATAAATATGCCTGTAAACAGCACTCTGTTTACAGGCATAAAAAAACTCCCCCTGTTGGACTCGAACCAACGACACTGCGGTTAACAGCCGCATGCTCTACCGACTGAGCTAAGGAGGATTATTTATTAAGGTTTGTACCTTAAAAACTACATACATGTGTTTGTTGATGGTTAATCATTTTTGTTGAATCAATTTTTAACCTGCGTGCCGATTTACCTTTTTTTACGGGCTCGCAGCTTGCGCTGCATCGCCTGTTTTTTTAGGCTACTCCAGCAGGGGTCATCTCACGACTCCGTCGTTCGATGTCATTTGCTTCGCAAATGTTCAAGTCAGCTAATGCTCATACGTCCACAAGCAAGCTTGCTCCCGTATGACCCTTACCTGCCTTGCCCGCTTCCTCGGCTGGTTGGTCAAGCCCTCACCCGATTAGTAACAGTCAGCTCCATGTGTTACCACACTTCCACCTCTGCCCTATCTACCTCGTCGTCTTCAAGGGGGTTTACTTCTTAAAGAATGGGATATCTCATCTTGAGGGGGGCTTCACGCTTAGATGCCTTCAGCGTTTATCCC